>Ga0163151_10000117_pt1 | contig 133660 bp, 114 predicted proteins | sample OliLakLV19MP5IB2_FD_145596 | JGI IMG/M metagenome (GOLD analysis project Ga0163151, IMG submission 145596) | Freshwater microbial mat bacterial communities from Lake Vanda, McMurdo Dry Valleys, Antarctica - Oligotrophic Lake LV.19.MP5.IB-2 | ecosystem: Environmental > Aquatic > Freshwater >...
TCCACCTACATCCTCACTGCCACCCAATCGGCGACGATCTTCGGGCTCGCGTTCCGGTCCAGCGCCGCCTGACCCCGCGCCACAACGCCGAACGCGGTGACCACGCGATCAGGGGGATACGCGCGCACCAGTTCGCGAAGGTCTTCCTCACGCTCGGTGTTTGCCAGCACCGCCGTGCCGACGGCCGATGTCGTGAGCGTGCCAATGTCGCGCAGCAGCGACGACACGTGCGCCAGCCGGATGGCCAGCGATTCGCGGGCACGACGATGTTTGGGCGATTTGGCCATCTCTGCGGCCGCTTTCAGTTTCGCGTCGAGCGGCTGAGCGGCGGCCTTCCTGATCAGGTCCATCGCCAGCGCGCGATCGCCTTCCAGTTCGGCGCCGTCGAGCGCGAGCGCCCGTGAGACGCTGCCTCCGGCCAGTGCGGCGCGCATCCGCGCCGAGGCCGCATCAAGGCCGTGACGGCCCTGCAGCACCTGCGCCACTTCGCTGTCAGCCAGCACACCAAACCGCACACGTCGGCAGCGCGACAACACAGTCGGACGCAGGGCGTCCGGGTAGGCGGAAATGAGGATCAGGATCGCGGCCGGAGGGGGTTCTTCAAGCGTCTTGAGCAGCGCATCCTGCGCCTGCACGCTGAGGGCATCGGCCGGGTCGATGATAAACACGCGGCGGCGCCCTTCAAACGGTCGATAGCCCACCAGATCGAGCACACGTTCGCGGATGGACTTGATCGAGATGGAAGCGATCTCGCCGTTGTCCACTTCGACCACATCCGAGAACTGGCCCTTGTCGATCCGCACGCACACACTGCATGTGCCGCAGGCCACGCCCTCGAGGGCGACCGGGCAGTTGAGCGTTTGCGCGAGCGTCCGCGCCATCGTGTGTTTGCCCACGCCTTCAGGCCCGGCAAACAGCAGGGTCTGCGGGACGCGGCCGCGGCCCACCGCCTGCCGGAGCAGCGCCTGCACGCGCGCATGACCGACGGGTGGTGGACGTGTCATGACGAAAGGAAGTGGCGGGGTCGACGAGACTCGAACTCGCGACCTCTGGCGTGACAGGCCAGCGTTCTAACCAACTGAACTACGACCCCGCAAAAAATGGGCGATACAGGATTCGAACCTGTGACAGCCGGCGTGTAAGGCCAGTGCTCTACCGCTGAGCTAACCGCCCGTGCCGACAACCGGACGATTATCCCACCGTCGCGGCCCCGTGACAAGGACGAACTCGAGTCCAGGGTCCAGGGTCCAGGGGCCGGAGCTAGACCTTCATCCAGAGTAGCGCAAACACTGCGATCAGGCCCACGACGCTTCGGTACTCCCGATTCTGGCCGAAGGCGCGTTGCGTGCTGAACCGGCGCACCACTTCCCCGGCGCGGCCTTCGCGATACGCCGCGTATTCGCCGGCGAACTTCGCGTCGAGCGTGGCTTCTTCCGAACGCATGGCCGCAACGTACGTCACCAGAAAATACGCAAGGACCAGGACCGCTGTCCCGACGCTTGCCGCCGCAATGCCGAACCCGATGGCCATAATGGCCGATCCGACGTACAGCGGATGCCGCATCAGCCGGTAGGGGCCCGACCGCGTCACCTCGCGACCCTTTTCGATATGGCCGGCCGCCCACACTCGGAGCGACTGGCCGGCCAGGGCCACCGCCGCCCCAACCAGGAGCGATCCGATCGTCGGTGTGGCCAGCCAGAACGCCAGGCCGAACGACGCAAACCCAAGCGGCACACGCCATCGGGCCAATCCCCTCAACATCAGCGGGCTCCCAGACGGCGGGCAATCGCCTGCGTCACCTCATCCACCGTCACATCGCCCAGGCACCATGTGGCCGGCCGATGACACAGGCGTTTGTAGTGGCAGTCGCAAGACTCGTAGCGGCTGATCGACACGTCGCGATCATCCCACGGCCCGTTGCGCGCCGGTGAGGTGGGGCCAAAAAGCGCGACGATGGGCGTCCCGGTGGCGCCCGCAATATGCAGCGGCCCGGTGTCGCCCGAGAGGAAGAGCTTCGCGGCGCGGGCCATCGCGACCAGATCCGCAAGTGTGGTCGCCGGCGCACACAGGGCCACGCCCCCGGAGCCGGCCACCACCGCCTGCGCGACGGCCTGCTCACCGGGCCCCCACAACACCACCGGGGTCCAACCGTAGGTGGACCGAATCACGCAAGCAACTTCACCGAACAACTGCGGTGGCCAGCGTTTGTTCGGCCAGGCGGCGCCGGGATTGATCACCGCGAAGTCATCGACGCCCTGTGCGCGCAGCGCCTCAAGGGCCGGCGAGGGCGTCTTGGCCAGTGGGAAACGCGGTAGACGTGTCGGGGTCCCGGAGTCCAGATGTCCAGGGGTCAGGTGGCGCACGAGCGCAAGATTCTTTTCGATAACGTGGCGTCCCTCTCCGACGGTCACGGCTTCCGTGTAAAACACACGTGCCGCAGGTTCACGCAGCGCGGCCCGGTCAAAGCCGACCACGCGGCGAGCACCAGACCCACGCGCCAACGCCGCCGATTTCAACAACCCCTGCAGATCAATCGCCAGGTCGTACTGGCGGGTGCGCAGCTCCTGCGTGACCGACCACCAGCCGCCGGCCGTGCGCCGCCCGAGCACGATGATGCGGGCGAGCATCGGTACGAGCCTGAGCAATTCCTGGTGTGCCTGCTCCACGACCCAGTCGATCTCGGCGTCCGGCCACGCCTCCCGCAGGGCGGCGACCGCCGGCAAGGCATGAATGAGATCGCCAAGCGACCCGAGCCGAACGATCAGGATGCGAGCGGGCGCCGGCATGCTCATGCCGACGCGGAACCGCCGAGCCTGGCCAGCAGTGCCTTGGTGGAATGGTTCTTGGGATCGCCGACGATCGCCACCCGGCCGCCGTACGCGCGCACGGTCTCGCGTTCGGGCACCGTGTCGACGGTGTAGTCGGTCCCTTTGCAGTGCACATCAGGCCTGAGCATCAACAAGAGCCGATCCACCGTCGGGTCGTCGAAGAGCACCACGTAGTCGACACACGCCAGCGCGGCCACCAGCTCGGCGCGCGCACCTTCATGCAGGATCGGACGCCCCTCGCCCTTGAGGCGACGCACGGATTCGTCGGAGTTGATCGCCACGACCAACCGATCCCCTTCCGCCCGCGCGCCCTGGAGGTAGCGCACGTGGCCCACGTGCAGCAGGTCAAAACAGCCGTTGGCAAAGGCGACGGTCATCCCCGCGCGCCGGTCGGCGGTGATCTGCGCGAGCAGTTCGGCGTCAGTCAGCACATTCGACATGGTTTCCACAGAAGGGGACGGGTGTCGATCTGTGGAAAACTCGAAAGCGAACGACCTCTGAGGTCCGACCTCAGAGGTCGTTCGGCGTGAGTTTTCCACACATCGACACCCGTCCCCTTCATTTGACTGCGTCCAGGAGTTCTGCGGCCGTGACGGTCGCAGTGCCGCGCTTCATGACCACGAGGCCACCGGCGTAATTGGCCAACCGAGCCGCCTCCGCAAACGTCGCGCCAGAGGCCAGCGCCAACCCGAACGTGGCGATCACGGTGTCGCCGGCACCGGTCACGTCGGCAATTTGATCGGAGCCCACAATGGGAATGTGATCGGTCGCGCGACCGGGCTCAAACAAGGCCATCCCCCGGCTGCCCCGCGTGATCAACACCGCCCTCGACTGCAACTTTCGCAACAGCGCGCGGCCGGCCTTCTCAAGCGCCGCCGGGTCATCGCCAATCGACACGCCGAGCAGGGCCTCGACCTCGGGTTCATTGGGTGTGCACGCCGTCACCCCACGGAATCCCGCGAGTCCGTACCGGGAATCCACCAGGATCATCGGCACACGCCCCACGTACGTGGGGTCAACCGCCCTGGCTCCGGCGCGAAGACGGTCGCCGCGGCCCGCGGCCTTCGCTTCCGCGCGGGCGATCAGCTCCGGCGTATACAGACCGCTCCCGTAGTCGGAGACGATGACGACGTCGGCGTTGGCGAGGGCGGCCGCCAACGCGTCTTCAACGCGACGCACCACGGTCGCGCGCTGCCGGGCCGACATGGCCTGACCGGCGCGATCGATCCGCACCACCTGCTGCTTCGCCGAGTGCACGCCACCGGCCAGCACCCGGGTTTTGACCGGCGTCACATATCCGCGCACGCGCGCAACACCTCGCGTATTCGCACGCGACGGCATGGCCTCGAGCAGGCGGCGCCCGGCATCGTCGCGGCCCACCGCGCCTACCACTTTCACGCGCGCACCCAGCGCCACCACGTTGTTCGCCGCGTTGCCGGCGCCGCCAGGCAGCACCTCCGTCGTGTCGTACTTGAGGATCAGCACCGGTGCTTCGCGCGAGACACGTTCGACCTGTCCGTACAGGAACTCGTCGGCGATAAGGTCCCCGGCCACCACCACACGCGCGCGAGAAAAGCGCGCAATGAGATCCGCGTACCGCTGGGTGTCTTCGCGGGTCATAGGCGCCGCTCTCCTTCAGACAGGATGAGTACTGTCGCTTCCATCAGGTTCATGGCCACCGGCGTCCCCGCCGGCACACCGGCGTCCGGGCGGCGCACGTCGCGTTCGCCGTGGCCGGTCTGTACCAGAATACCGCGCGCCCCGACGGCGGCGGCCATCATCACATCGATGTCGCGGTCCCCGACGACCCACGACCCGGCCAGATCAATGTCCCAGCGCGCGCACGCCGCGTCGATCATGCCGCGGCCGGGTTTACGGCACGCGCACGGACCGCGCATCGCCACCGCCACCGCTCGCGGATGATGCGGACACAGGAACCAGCCGTCCACGACCGCGCCAGACGCCTCCAACGTGCGATCGAGCGAGGCATGCAATGCGTGCACAAACGGCTCATCGAACAGTCCAAGGCCAATACCACCCTGGTTCGTCACGACACACACGAGGTACCCGGCGCGATTCAGCAGCCGGATCGCGTCCATCGTCCACGGAAACCACTGCACGTCTTCGCGCCGATCGAGGTACCCGACCTCGTCGATCATCGTGCCATCGCGATCGAGGAACACCGCGCGACGATTCACTGCCCGCCGCCCTTGTCGGGCCGGTCGAGGTGCTGCGACACGGCGGCGACGACCGTCTCCACATCGATGCGTTTCATGCAGCGGTGGTCAATCGGGCAGTCGCGCAGGTGACACGGCCGGCAGAACACGTCGGCCGTCAGCACGGTGCTATGGCCAAGCGGACGGGTGGCACGTTCGTCGGTTGGGCCGAATATCGCAATCACCGGTCGCCCAAGTGCGGCGGCCACATGCATCGCTCCCGAATCGTTGGACACAAACACACGGCACCTCGATGCCACACCCACCAGACTGCCGAGATCGGTTCGGCCCACGAGATCCAGCACCCGTGATTGCGTCTCGGGCGCGTGCGATCGGAGCCAGGATTCTATCGCACGCAGACTGGGGCGGTCGTGCGCCGCGCCAACCACCACACACGTGACACCGTGACCGCGTACCAGTTGGGCCATGACCGCCGCCATGCGCTCGGGCGGCCACTGCTTCGCCTGGCCATAGGCGGCGCCAGGCGCCACACCCACCAGCGGAGCGTCAGGCAATACGCCGGCACGCGAGAGCAGTGTGGCGGCGGCCGCGAGACTGCCGGTCGACGCCACCAACGCCGGGGCCCGGTCGTCACAGGGAATGCCCAGACCGCGAACCACGCCGCGATAGTAGTCGGAATGATGGGGGCCCGAAGCCGCGCGCACACTTCGGCGCGTGAGCAGCCACCCGCGCGCGCTTCGAGCGATGCCCCAACGCTGCGGGATGCCAGCGCGACGCAGCGCCCACGCCGACCGAAACGAATTCGGGAGCAGGATGCCGAGATCAAAGGCCCCCTCACGCAAGGCCACGACCGCATCACGCGGCGACGGTGGCAGCACCAGGACGGCGTCGGGCCGCACGCCGGTGTCTTCGCGAAAGAGCGCCGCCACTGCCGCAGGTGCGGCGACCGTCAACGACGCCGAGGCGAAGTGCATCCGGAGCGCTGCCATTGCCGGCAAGGCCAGCACGGTGTCGCCCAGCCAGTTCGGCGCGCGTACCACCACGCGACGGACGATCGGCTCCACTGCCGCTTTCATGACGAAATCTCGCGGTCGGCGTTGTCGTCAGGGCCAGGGTCCGATTCGGGGTCTGGCCCTTGAGGGAACATCCCGGCCATCGGTGCATCATCGTCGCGCCAACGCCGGTGCATCCAGAGCCAGAGCTCGGGCTGGCGCCGCACGTACATCTCCAGCACGTCGGTGCAGCGCTGCGTGAGTTCCACGACCGGGTCTGGGGCGTCCGCGCGGGGCAATTCGATGGGATGTTCGTAGACGATGCGGCAGGTGCCGTCGGCCGCGGGGATCGCGAACAGCGGGATCACTGCGGCGCCCGTGCGCAGGGCGAGCGCGCCGACGGCCGAGGTGGTGGCGGCCGGCCGGCCGAAGAACTGAACCGACACGGCATCGGCCGGCTGAATGTGCTGGTCAATCAGAATGGTGACGCAGTCGCCGGCATTGAGGGCCCGCAGCACCCGCCGAACGGCGCCCCGCCGATAAATGACCTGGTTGCCCGTCCTGGTCCGCGTGCGTTCCAGCAGGGTCTGCAATTGCGGGTTGTCGAGCTTGCGCGCCAGCACGAACATCGGCGGCAGGATCAACGGATGGGCCAGCCCGAAGACCTCCCACAAACCGAAGTGCCCGGTCACCAGCAACACCCCTCGGCCCGTGGCCAGGGCCTCGCGCACACGTTCCTCCCCCTCGAAACTCACGCGCGCGCGGATCTGTTCGGGGCTCAGCGTGCTGAATTTGAGCAACAGGGTCAGCGACCGGCCGAAATGCGCAAAGGTCTGGCGGGCGATGCGGCGGCATGCCACAGGAGATCTTGATGGAAACGCCGCCTGCAACTGCCGCACGGCGAGGCGACGATGGCCCGCATCGATCGCCCAGAAGATGTGACCGATGCCGGCGCCAAGCAGACTGACGGCCCGGTCGGGCCACGGCGCGACCAGGGCTCGGACGAGGACGACGATGCCGTACTCGAGACGATGCCGCAGCGAGGGCGCGCTCACGCCGGCACCGCCGGCGGGTTGAGTCGGGTGCGAGCGGAGTGGAGACGGGCCGCCAGCCACGCCGTGAAGACGCCGGCCGGTTCGATGGCGACGTGCATGGGCCACTCGTAGACGGACACACCCAGTGGACGCAGCGTGCGCAAGCGCGCGGCGTCTTTGCTGGTGGTGAGGACGCCGACGGCCCCACCGGCGCGAACCTCGCGCGCCAGGCGCGCAAGGTCCGCGCGGGTGTACCGATAGTGGTCGCCGGGGCCCCATGCGCCGGCGACGAGGTAGCCGGCGTCTTCGACCGCGCGCGTGAATCGCGCGGGGCCGGCGATGCCGGCCAGCGCGATCACGCGCGCGCCCGGCGCGAGCGCCGGGACGCCCGTCTCGATCGAGACGGGCGTCCCGGCCTGGCGATGGAGAAAATAGGGGGACGGGTGTCGATCTGTGGAAAACTCGCCGCCGGAACGCGAGTTTTCCACAGATCGACACCCGTCCCCGATGATCACATCCGCGCGGTCGAGCGCCGACACAGACTCGCGCAGTCGGCCGAGCGGCGCCCGCCGGCCTTGCAGGTCGGCGGGCGTCACGAGCACCACGTCGACGTCGCGCGCCATCTGCCGGTGCTGAAACCCGTCGTCCAACACGAGCGACGTGGCACCCAGAATGTGGCGGGCGAACGCGCCGGCGATGGCCCGCTGTTCGCAGACCAGCACCGCCACACCGGGAAGCTGACGGGCCAGCATCAGCGGTTCATCGCCGGCACGATCGAGATCGGCCAGGATGTGGCGACCGTCAGAGACCACCACCACGCCTTCAGCCGCGTGCCGTCGCCCGTAACCCCTTGAGAGAATTGCCGGCCGTTCGCCCATCTCAAGAAGCAGCCGGGCGATCGCGGCCACCGTGGGCGTCTTCCCCCGCCCGCCGAACGCAATATTCCCGACCGAGATCACGAAAGGGGACGGGTGTCGATCTGTGGAAAACTCCGGGCAGCCCGGAAAGGCACCTGCGCCAGAGTTTTCCACAGATCGACACCCGTCCCCCTGTGAGCCCCGATCGCCCATCAAGACCGCCGCACCAGTCGCGGTCCTGGCGGCGGCAGCAGGGCGGCAACGGCCACCAGGGTGCGGGTCTTCGCACCGCGATTGGCCTCGACGATCTCGCGAGCCGCGGCGCCTAGCCGCGCGCGTTCAGCCGCGTCGCTCAGCAGACGCGCCCACACCTCACCCAATTCGGTCGCGTTTGCCACCTGCACGGCCGCGCGGCGTCCCAGGAAGGCCTCAGCGATTTCTGCAAAGTTCTGCATGTGTGGCCCGAACACAATCGCCTTGCCGTGGACGGCAGGTTCCAGGATGTTGTGCCCGCCATAATCCACAAGGCTTCCGCCCACAAACACCGCCGTCGCCACCTGGAACAGATGCGCAAGTTCACCAATCGAGTCCAGCACCACCACATCGGCCGCCGGCTCTGTGTCGACAATCAACTCCGTACGGCGCGCCACGCGCAGGCCCTCGGCCCGGACAAGGCCGACCACCTCATCGAACCGCTCAGGCTTGCGGGGTGCGATGATCAGCAGGGCCGATGGATACGCCCGTCGCACCACCCCAAACGCCGACAACGCTGCCGCCTCTTCGCCCTTCACGGTGCTGGCCGCCATGAGCACCGGGCGCGCCTCAGGCATGCGGAAGAAGCGCAGCACACGCCCCGCACCGCGACCCGCGACGGCCGTCGGCGATTCAAGGGAATCAAACTTCAGGCTTCCCGTCACCGTCACGCGGGCCGGATCCGCGCCGATATCGACGATGCGCCGGGCCGACTCATCGCTCTGCATGCAAAATTGATCGACGTCGGACAACACGCCCCGGAAGAACCCCCGAGCCATGCGATACCGCGGATACGAACGTGACGATATCCGCCCATTCGCCATCATCGTCTTCACGCCGGCCTTGCGGCAGGCCCGCAACAGGTTCGGCCAGATTTCGGTCTCCATCATGATGAAGAGCCTGGGGCGCACCAGGCGCAGCGTCCTCGACACGAACGGCTGGAGATCGAACGGAAAGAAAAATACCGCGTCCACGTCCGACAGGCGCTCGCGGGCAATCTGCTGCCCGGTCATCGTCGTGGTCGAGAGAAAAATTCTGAGGTCTGGATACCGATCCCGCAGTTCGGGAATCAGGGCACGCGCCGTCAGCGCTTCTCCGACCGACACGGCGTGAATCCAGATCGATTCATCGCCGTCCAGGTTGAAGCTGACGGGCAGGACGCCCATCCGCTGCCCCAGGCTCCCCACGTATTTTCGATACCGGATGGCCTGGTACAGGAACCAGGGCGACAGGACAAGCGCCAGGACGACGACGGCGATGGAGTAGAGGACGTGCACAACACTGGACAATATACGTCTTATAATCGTTGACCATGGCGATCAAGGTGGGTATCAACGGTTTCGGCAGAATCGGGCGCAACATCATGCGGGCGGCGATGGCGTTTGACGACATCGACATTGTGGCGGTCAATGACCTGACCGACGCGGCGACGCTGGCCCACCTGCTCAAATACGATTCGATTCTCGGCAACCTCAAAGCGGAGATCAGCGCGTCAGCCGAAGCGATTACGGTGGACGGCGATTCGTTCAAGGTGCTGGCGCTCAAAGACCCGGCCGCCCTTCCATGGAAGGACCTGGGCGTGGATGTGGTGTTTGAAGGCACGGGGCGCTTTACCAACCGCGAGGACGCGGCCAAGCACCTGACGGCAGGCGCCAAACGGGTCATCATCACGGCTCCGGCGAAAAAGCCCGATGTGACGGTGGTGATGGGCGTCAATCACGAGTCCTACGACCCGGCCGCACACCACATCATCTCGAACGCCTCCTGCACCACGAACTGCCTGGCGCCGGTGGTCAAAGTGCTGCACGACGCCTTCGGACTCAAGAGCGGGTGGATGACCACCGTGCATGCCTACACCAACGACCAGAACCTGCTGGACCTTCCCCACAAGGATCTGAGGCGCGCCCGCGCGGCGGCGCTGTCGATTATCCCGACCACCACCGGCGCCGCGAGTGCCGTGGCCGAGGTGCTGCCGGAACTCAAGGGCCGACTCGACGGCATCGCCATGCGTGTGCCGACACCCAACGTCTCGGTGGTGGACCTGAGCGCCAACCTCGAAAGGCCGGCCACGGCCGAGGCGCTCAATGCGGCGTTCAAGGCGGCCGCCGACGGCCCGCTCGCGGGCATTCTTGAATATGTGACGGCGCCCCTGGTGTCGATCGACTTTCGCGGTAACCCGCACTCGGCGATGCTCGACGCGGCGTACACGAAGGTCATGGGCGGCAACTTCGCCAAGGTCCTGGCGTGGTACGACAACGAGTGGGGCTACTCGAGCCGTTGCGTGGACCTCGTTCGGTACATGGCCTCGCGCGGCCTCTGAGCGCCGCCATGCGAACGATTCGTGACGTCGCGTTGAAGGGTCGACGGGCCTTCATTCGGGTCGACTTCAATGTCCCGCTCAAGGGCGGGCACATCACGGATGACACGCGCATCCGCGCCGCGTTGCCCACCATCCATGCCGCGCTCAGCGCAGGCGCCACGGTCATTCTGGCCTCGCACCTGGGCCGGCCCAAGGGTACGCCCAATGCGGAATTGAGCCTGCGCCCAATCGCTGACTATCTGGCGACGCTCCTGAACCGTCCCGTCGCGTTCGCACCCGACTGCATCGGCGCGGCAGCGGCGGAAGTCATTGCGGCCAATCCGGGAGGCGTGATCCTCCTTGAGAATCTCCGGTTCCACAAGGAAGAAGAAGCCAACGACGCCGGGTTTGCGGCGGCGCTCGCGGCGCTTGCCGACGTCTACATCAACGACGCGTTCGGCGCGGCACATCGGGCTCACGCGTCGACCGAGGGCATGACTCACCTGATGGCGAATCGCGCCGCCGGCCTGCTCATGGAAGCCGAGGTGGAATATCTCGGCCGTGCGCTGACCAACCCCGACCGCCCGTTTGTCGCGATCCTGGGTGGCGCCAAAGTCTCAGACAAGCTGGAAGTGATCGAGAACCTGCTGGGGAAGGTGGATGCCCTGGTGATTGGCGGTGCCATGGCGTACACGTTTTTCAAGGCGCGAGGACTCGATGTCGGCACGTCGCTTGTGGAGGCAGACCTGGTGGACACCGCGCGCGACCTCGAACAGCGCGCGAAGGCGCGCGGCGTGCGGTTCGAGCTGCCGGTCGATCATGTGGTCGCGTCGGAGATCAGCGCCGACGCCGCCACAGAGGTCCTCGCGATCGGCGATTCCGCCATTGGAGATCGCAAAGGGCTCGATATCGGTCCGCAGACACGTGCGGCCTTTGCCGCGGTCATCGCCACCGCTCGGACCGTGGTGTGGAACGGCCCGATGGGCGTATTTGAGTTGCCGCCGTTTGCTGCCGGAACGATCGGAGTGGCGCAGGCGGTCGCTGCGGTCCACGGCACGACGATCATCGGCGGCGGCGATTCGGTGGCTGCTGTGACTCAGGCCGGTGTGGCCGATCGCATGACCCACATCTCCACCGGCGGAGGCGCGTCGCTGGAGTTTCTCGGTGGCCAGGCGCTGCCCGGGCTGGTGGCCCTGTCATGAGAATCCCGGTCTTCGCGGCGAACTGGAAGATGCACAAGAGCGGGCTGGAGGCCGTGGCTTGGGTGCGCGAGTTCGCCCTGCTGACCAGGGAGCTGAGCGCGGACGCGGCCGAAGTGGTCATTGCGCCGCCCTTCACCGCGATTGCGACCGCCGCTGAGGCCGTGCGCGGTTCGCACCTGACGGTGGCCGGACAGGACCTCTATTTCGAGCGCGAGGGCGCTTTCACGGGCGAGGTCAGTGGCGCCATGCTGAAGGCTGCCGGCGCATTGTCGGTGATCATCGGCCACTCCGAACGCCGCCGGCTGTTTGGCGACACGGACGAGTGGGTGCGGCGCAAAGTCACCGCCGCACAGGGCGCTGGCCTGACCCCGATTGTGTGTGTCGGAGAAACGCTCGACGAACGCGAACGGGGCGAGACGTTGACGGTGCTGGACGCCCAGGTACGGGCCGGGCTCGACGGCTGTACCGGTGATCAGATTGGCGCACTGGTGCTGGCGTATGAGCCGGTCTGGGCTATCGGCACCGGGAAGAACGCCACAGCGGCCGAGGCGGGCGAGGCGCATTCGCACCTGCGGCGCCGCGTGCGGGAGTGGTTTGGCGGCGCCCACGCCGACCGCACCAGGATTCTCTACGGCGGGTCGGTCAAGCCCGAAAATATCCGGGAACTGATTGGGCTCCCTGATGTGGACGGGGCGCTGGTGGGCGGCGCCTCGCTCGACCCGGCCAGTTTTGCGTCGATCGTCCAGAAAGCCACGTCCTAGACGGGGCTCCACACCCTCTGTTAGAGTGAATGGCTATGTATTACGTCTTTCTTGGCGTCTACGCGATCGTCTGCTTTCTGCTGCTGGTCGTGGTCCTGCTGCAGCAGGGCAAGGGTGGGGATATTGCGGCTGCCTTCGGTGGTTCGAGCAGCCAGGCGGCATTCGGCGCCCGCGCGGGCGCCACGGTCCTGACACGGGCCACAACGATTCTCGGTGCGCTGTTCATGCTTGGCGCCCTGGCACTGGCCGTCATGGGATCGTCGGGTGGCTTCGGCAGTTCGGTGGTGAGCGGCGTGGATGGTCCTGCGGCTCCAGCCGCGACGGCACCAGTCGTCGACCCTCTGTCGAACCCGGCCGCCCTGCCGACGGCACCGGCGACTACACCAGCAACGCCACCGGCCACACCGCCTGGCCGGGGTCGTTCGGGCGGCGGCGGGAACTAGATCGACGGGAATTTTCCTCGCGGAAGTGGCGGAATTGGCAGACGCACCAGCTTGAGGGGCTGGCGGTAGCAATATCGTGGGGGTTCGAGTCCCCCCTTCCGCACCAACCTTCGCTGATCGCTCGCTTCGCTTCCAGCTACGGCTGGCGAGCCAACGAGGGGGTCAGCGAAGGGTGCCACCACCATTCGCGCTAAACCATGCCCCTCCTGACGCTCGACCACATCTCCGCCGCCTTCGGCCATGTGCCCCTGCTCGATGACGCATCGCTGCAAATCGACGCGGGCGAGCGGATCGCGGTCGTCGGGCGCAACGGCACCGGCAAGTCCACCCTCCTCAAGATCATCGCCGCTGACATCGAGCCCGACGCCGGAGCGATCTGGCGCGGTCCCGGCGTGAAAGTCTCGAGACTGCCGCAAGACGTGATCGATGCCAACACCGATCGCCGCAGCGTCCATGATGTGGTGGCCGAGGGCGTCCACGGACTCGACGAGGAAGACTGGGAACGCGCGCAGCGCGTGGATCAGATTATCGATCGCCTGAACCTCGACGCTACGGCGCACGTGGACGAACTGTCGGGTGGGTGGCGGCGTCGCGTGTGGCTCGCCCGAGCTCTGGCGGCCCAGCCCGACGTCTTGCTGCTCGACGAACCCACGAACCATCTCGACATCGAGGCCATCACCTGGCTCGAAGGGGTTATTGAGAAACATCGCGGTGCCGTCGTGTTCGTGACCCACGACCGCGCATTCCTCCAGCGTGTCGCCACCCGCCTGGTCGAACTCGATCGCGGCCACCTGACCTCCTACGCACCGGACCCTGGCGCCAGAAGCGGTGCGGTGCCGGTCTACGACGAATACCTGCGGCGCAAAGAAGAGGCGCTGGCGATTGCGGCCGTCGCGCACGACAAGTTCGACAAGCGCCTTGCCCAGGAAGAAGTGTGGATACGCCAGGGCATCAAGGCGCGACGCACCCGCGACGAAGGCCGCGTCAAGGCGCTCATACAGATGCGCGCCGAGCGCTCCGCGCGCCGGCAGGCGATCGGTTCAGTCCGATTGACGATGGACAGTGGCGAGCGTTCTGGGAAACTGGTCTTTGATGTGCAAAACATCTCAAAGACGTTCGTGGTGCAGGGGCCTGAGTCCAGGGCCCAGGGTCCGGTCATCGCGGGGTTCTCCACACGCATCATGCGCGGGGACCGCATCGGCGTGCTCGGTCCGAATGGCGCAGGGAAAACAACGCTGCTGAAGATGCTGGTGGGCGAGCTGCCGCCCGACACCGGCACCGTGGAGATTGGCACGAACGTCCAGATTGCCTACTACGACCAGCAGCGCGAGCAGCTGGATCCGGAGCGCACGGTGGTCGACACGGTCGGCGACGGCAACGACATTGTCACCGTGGGCGGCCGGAGTCGGCACGTGCACGGCTACCTCGAGGACTTTCTGTTTCCGGCGGCGCGCGCGCGGTCCAAGGTCAAGGCGCTGTCGGGCGGCGAGCGGAATCGCCTGCTGCTGGCGCGGCTCTTCACCCGCCCCGCAAATGTGCTGGTGCTCGACGAGCCGACAAACGACCTCGACATTGAAACCCTTGAGCTGCTGGAGTCACAACTGGCGGAGTTCGACGGCACCGTGCTGCTCGTGAGCCATGACCGGGCATTCCTCAATAATGTGGTCACAAGCACCCTGGCCTGCGAAGGCGGTGGCATCGTGCGTGAGTACGTGGGCGGGTACGACGATTGGCTGAGACAGTCGGCCACGTCCACGGCGGCGGCCGACGCGTCGCCGAAAGGCCCGGTGATGAATGCGACACCAGCAACCGCAGGCAGCAAGAAGAAGCTCTCGTTTAAAGAGCAACGCGAGTTCGACGGGCTGCCCGCGCACATCGACACTCTGGAACGCAGCCTCTCGGCGCGTGACGCGATGATCGCCGGCACAGACTTCTACCGCAAAGGCGCCGACGTCATCCGAACCAGCCTTCTGCAGCAGGACGCGGAACGTGCAGCGCTGCTCGCCGCCCTGGCGCGCTGGGACGAGTTGGACTCTCGCACCCGATAGAACCGCATTGACAGGCGTGATATTTTTTCATACCCAGTACCTGTATGCGCCGGCTGACGTGGTCACGGGCCACGACTGTAATGTTCGCGTTCTTCGTCCTCGCCCTCCTGCAGGCGTGGCCCCTACCCCTGTACCTGTCCACCCATCTCACGGGGCCGCCCTCGGGTGACACGGGGGTGTACGTCTGGAACACGTGGGTCTTCCGCCACGAGTTGGTAGACAACGGCGCCTGGCCGCTCTGGACACACTCGATCTTTACCGGCGACGAGCCAGCCAACCTGGGACATCACAACTACACCCTGTTCGCCAACCTGCTCGCGGTGCCGCTACAAAGCGTGACCGGGGTGGTGGCATCGTTCAACCTCGTCTACCTCATCAACATCACGCTGGCCGGATTCGGGATGTTTCTGCTGGCGCGCCGCGTCACAACGCGTGATACCGACGCGTGGCTCGCTGGGGCCCTCTTCGCGTGTTCCGGCTTCATGGTGGGGCGCAGTCTGGGTCACTTCAGTCTCGTCGCGGCGGCTCCCCTGCCCTTCTTTGTCCTGGGCCTGATCCGGTGCTGGGAGCAGCGACGGACACGCGACGCGCTCGCGTTGGGCCTGGTCGCGGCGTGGTCGATCACCGCAGACCCGTACTACGCGGTCTATTGCCTGATGCTGGGCACCGGGTTTCTGGTGAGCCACGCGGTGACGATCCGACCCGCGTTGTCGCGAGCCCGAGGGTGGCAGCGCGCGCTCACAATCTCTGCGGGCCTCGCCGCCGTTCCGGTCGTCGGCCGACTCATCACCGGCGGAGGTGTCTTTCACACCGGCCCGTGGGAGATCTCCGTGCGATCGCTCTACACGCCGGTGCTGATCCTGACGCTGCTGGTGTGTCTACGGGCACTGTTGATGCTCCGTATTGAGCGCACCCACGAGCCATGGCCGCGATGGATCACGGCAACCTGGCTCGGCGTCGTCGCAGTCGCATCGGCCGGACTCCTCGCCGCGCCGGTCCTGTCGGCACAGGTGTTCGGCGAGGCGATGGACGCGGCGCCAATCCTCTGGCGCTCAGGGCCGCAGGGGGCCGACCTGTTGGCCCTCCTGCTCCCCCACGCGGCACATCCGCTGATGCCAGACAGCGTGCGGGCCAGTCTCGCCCTGCATCCGGGTGGACTGATCGAACAGAGCGCGAGCCTGTCGATTGTGGCGCTACTCGTGATCGGCCTCGCCTGGTGGCGCACATCGTGGCGACCCTCCCTGCGGTGGTCGGTGGCCGCGGTGGCGTTTGGCCTCATGACGATGGGCCCGTTCATCCATGTGGTCGGGATGAACACCTACATTCCGACGCCGTGGACGCTGCTCCGGTACCTGCCGGTCATCTCGGACGCGCGCATGCCCAGCCGCATGGCGATTGTGGCCACCATGGCGGTGGCGATGCTGTTTGCCGCCGCCTTGAGCGCATGGACCACACGCGCGGGGAAAGCGCGCTCCTGGGTGCTGCTCACCGTCGCCGTGCTGTTGGCGGTCGACCTGTGGCCGGCGCCGCGTCTGCTCTTTTCCGCCGGGGTGCCTGCGATCTACGACCGTATTGCCCAGGACCCGCGGCCGGTCTCGGTGTTGACACTGCCCACCGGGGTGCGTGATGGCCTGGCCTCGCTCGGCAACTTCACCGCACACGAGCAGTTCTTCCAGACCGTGCATGGCAAACGCCTCATCGGCGGGTATTTGTCACGCACGACGCCTCGTCGGCGGGAGTCCCACATCAGCCATCCGGTGCTGGGCGCCCTTGTCGCGCTCAGCGGCAACCAGCCGGTCACACAGGCCCAGCAGTTGGCGGCGCGGGCCGCCGCGGCGGATTTCGTGCGCGAGGTCGATCTGGGCTATGTGGTGATCAACCATCGCGACGCATCGCCAGAACTTGCGCGTTTCGCCATCGACGTGTTCCAGTTGACGCCCGTGCAGGGCGATGCGGACCTGTCACTCTACGTGCCGTTCGGCCCTGTTCGAGCCGATGTGGGGCCTCAGCCACGGCCTGGCGGCGGCCATGAGGGCCAGAACCGCGCCAAACGTGCAGACGATGGTGGCGCCGGTCGGTAGGTCGAACACCACCGACAGGTACATCCCCAGCATCGACGTGATGCCTCCCATCACCCAACCCAGCGTCAGGCGCGATCCGACCCGGCTCGCGTACAGCATGCCGGCGACTGACGGGACAATGAGGTAACAGAACACCAGCAGGACGCCCGCGATCGCCACCGACCGTGTGACGACCACGCCAAACGACGCGTAGAACAGGAAGTCCCAGAATCGCACGGAGATGCCCGACGCTTCGGCGGCCGCCGGATTCATGGAGATCAACAGGAAGCGTTTGCGGAACGCGAAGTGAAACGCGCCAATCGCCGCGTAGACCCCGGCCGTCTTCCACACGTCCTCCCAGGACACCGACAGGATGTTGCCGACGAGCATGTCACGCAGGTGCTCGCTCTCACCGGTGGACTGGCTCATCGCGACGATCACGGCCGCGGAGGCGACCGCGTAGGAAATGCCGATGATCGCTTCTTGCGGCACGCGTGCGTTGTGCCCTTTGACAATGGAAAAAATCGCCGCGCCGATGAACGTGAATCCGAGGCTCATCCAGTACACGCCCGGGTGGTGCGGATCGCCGCCGAAGGCCGGGACGAGCAGCGCCAATGTGGCGCCAAGGGACGCGATTTGCGCCAGTGACAGGTCCACGAAGATCACGCCACGTTCCACGACGTGCAACCCGAGGTAGGCGTGAATGCCGGCGATAATCAGGCTGGCCACAATGGCCGGCGCCAGGAACTGCAGGAGCGTCCAGTCGAGGGCCACTAGGTGCCGACCTTGGCCAGCGCCGCGACCAACTGGTTAATGTTGAAGTCGAACAGCTTCAGGTAGTCGTCGACGCCGGGCATGCCGCCCACTGACGGGGCGAGCGTCAACACCTGGGCGCCAGTCTGTGCCGCAATTTGTCTGGGGGTCTTGGCGTCGAAGTACGGCTCGATGATGATGACCTTCACCTGTTGGCGTTTCATCTCGGTGATTAACCTAAGCGTGTGTGCCGGAGACGGAGGTACGCCGGGTTTCGGCTCGACGTAGCCGATCACGTCGAGGCCAAACCGATCGGTGAAGTTCGGCCAGGAGCGATGATACGTCACGACCCTGGTGCCTTTGTACGGCTGCATGGCCGCATCCCATCGCTTCTCGGCATCGGCCAGCCGGCGGTCGAAGTCGGCAAACCGCTGCGCGTAGGTCGCCTGATTGGTGCGGTCCAGTGTGGTGAGGCGGTCACGAATCGACGCGGCGATGAGACGGCCGTTGCCCGGGTCAAGCCAGTAGTGCGGGTTGCCCGACGGATGCACGTCGCCCATCGCGCGGGTCAACTGGCCGGTCGGCAACTCGAGGATCTTGACGTTGGCGGAAGGGTCGAGAAACCCCGTAGCGCCCACCTGGATGCGCGCATTGCGGCTGCTCGTGATCAGTGGCGGCAACCAGCCAATCTCCAGTTCGCGGCCCACCACGATCAGCAGGTCGGCGCGACTGAACTTCAGGATGAAGCTGGGCTTGGCTTCGACAAAATGCGGGTCCTGGTAGCCGCGCGCGACCGCGTCCACGGTCACGGCGTCGCCGCCGATCTCACGCGCGATCGAGGCCAGGTCCTCGGTGGTGGTCACAATTCTGAGCGGCGCCGCAGTCGCGAGCACGCGGTCGACCGGTACGGCAAGCAGGGCGGCGCCGGCGCAGACGGATGCGAGAAATATCTTCATGGGCATGCCTCAGAACACATGGGCGCCATGCGCGCCAATGCCGAAACTCAACTGAAAGAGGACCTCGTGCGCGCGGCGGCCTTCGCCATACCGGGTATGCCGGTACTGACCGCGCAGCTGACTGAACTCGCTCGGCCAGAACGAGAGAACGACCGACGCCCCGGAGTCGCGCAGGTCCGGGTCCTGCACGCGGGCCGATCGATCGAGGCGGCCGCCCAGGTACCAGCGCCTGGCGAACTGGTACTCGGCCAGGCCGTACAGACCGAAGGCGCGGGCAGCCGTCGCGCCGGGGACGTCCTGCCGACTCCAGACCAGTTCGGTTCGCGCCTGGAATCGGCGGTAAATCGCACGACGCAGCGGCCGGTACCGGAAGGTGGCGTCCACGCCAATCAACCGCCGATTGGCCCCGGGGCCGAGGTCGGTCGGGCCCCAGGCCACCGATCCGCCCAGATCAAGATTCGCGCTTTCCGTGAGATCACGATAGGCGCGGAGCCGACCCCCATAGTTGAGTCTCGACCGCCGATCGCTCTGGAACACCAGCGAGTCGCCGCTGAAGACCTCGCCGGTCACTTCAAGAAAGGCGAGCGGGTTCTGAATCAGCCTCGAAAGCGACAGACCAGAATCGGAAATACCTTCTTCTCCCCCGACGAGGTTCTGGGTCACGAGCGGCCGGTCGGCCGAGGGCATGGCGTGGGTGTGCAGCGTGTTGACCTTGCCGAACTGCGCGCGCATCTTTCCCGCCTTCAGCAGCAACGACGCGGGCAGGGACGTGAAGGTGATGTAGCCCTCTTCGATTTCGACGCCCTCGGGTGAGGCCGCGAGGAAGAAATCGGCCCGCGCATATGTGTCCACCACCGACCTGAACGAGAGTTCCACTTCGCGCAGTTGGAGCGACCGCTCTGAGGCGTTCGGATTTTTCCCGGCTGCCGCAACAAAATTCGCTATCACCGATATATCCGGGTTGAAGACGTTCGAGCCGGCGGCACTCGGCTGGGCTGGCGCCGCAGTGGGCGCCGGCGTCGCCGTCTGGGGCGGGGCTCCCCCCGCCGGTTGCGCGAACGCCGCGGCAGGCGAAACGCCAGCCACAACGGCGCACAGACACAGGACACGTCTCGCGATCAATCCAAAACACAACGTACGCATGGGCACACACCTCGAACAACACGGGACAACACGCGCCCCGTTTTTCGTGCGAAGCGGGGCTCTAGAGAACGGTTGAGCGTGGTGAGGCGGGAGGGCCGCGAGAAGCCCGAGTGAGGCGTTCGACGGCCGGCGGCACCGGGATCGCCGTGCGAACGTGCGCGGCCCGTCCACCGGGTGTGGCCAGTCTGGCCACTGACGTGGTACTGGCGCCGCTGACCGCCCGCAGGAAGTGGCAGACCGGACAATGCTGGGCGTCCCCGGACGCCCCACCGTTGACGGCCGTCGCCCGATCACCAATGGTCAGTTTGACGGCGCCGCAGGCGATATCGATGATGCCGAGGTGGTCCTTGCTCAGACCCGTCAACCCGAGCGTGGCCACGAACGTGGTCAGGAGCAACCACGTGCGAAGCCGCTGGCCCGAGGCATGGCGCATGGGAGCACTGTACCACTTGACAGCGAAGTAACGAAGGCTTCTACTTCTTCGGACGGACTTCGTTCGCCGATTTAAGGAAGTCGGGCCGTTCGGATCGTCTTGGAGGGAGCAGTGATGCAATTGCGTCGTCTTTTTGCCTTGGCCCTGGTCGTCGTCTGCGCCACGGCCGGCACGGCCTACGGGCAGTCTCAGGCCATTAACGGAACCATCGAAGGCACAGTCAAGGACTCGTCCGGCGCCGTGTTACCGGGCGTGACCATCAGCGTGACCAATACCAGCACGGGCGCGCAGCGCGTGGTCGTGAGCAATGAATCGGGCGTGTTTCGGGCGCCCCTCCTGCCTCTGGGCGTGTTCACCGTCACGGCGGAACTCTCCGGTTTCTCGAAGTTCGAACAGGTAGGCATCACCCTGGTGGCCGGACAAACCGTTGTGCTGAACGTCGCGCTGAAAGTCGGCGCGATGAGCGAGACCGTGACGGTCAGCGCCGACTCGGCGGTGGTGAACCTGGGCAAGACCGACGTGGGCCGTAACTTGAATGAGCGCGAAATCAAGAACCTGCCGCTCGTCTCGCGCAACCCGTACAACTTCGCGCTCCTGCAGCCGGGCGTGACGGGCTCGGAAAACAGCGAATTCGGTGTGCCGCGCTTCGGCGTCAACGGGCAGGCGCTTCGCGTGAACTACCAGGTGGACGGCAACACCAACACCCAGCGTGACCGCGCCGGCCTGCGCATGATGCCGATGTCGGAGGTCATGATCAGCGAAGTGCAGGTGGTGACGTCCGGGTTTGCACCCGAGTTCGGCAGCACCACGGGCCTCGTCTACAACGCCGTGACGCCGTCGGGCACCAATACGTTCAAGGGTGACGTGTCCTACAAGTTCCGCGAGAAGAAGTGGTCGGCGTTTCCGTTCTTTTTCGCGCTGCCCAAGACCGACGCCAACCGACCGGACAACTCGCTGGATATCATCACCGGCACGTTTGGCGGGCCGATTGCCAAGAACTCGCTTCACTTCTACGCCGGCACCGAACGCACCTATCGCGAAATGCCCCGCATCATCAACATCGATCCGGCTGTGGCCACCACGGCGGGCGTCGTGACGCAGCCCGGGGCGGTGGACGCCTATCAGGAAGTGCTTTTCATCATCGGCAAGCTCGACTGGCAGGCCAACGCCAGCCAGCGCATCACCGGGCGCACTAATTTTTTCAGCAACGACAACCCGCTCAACGGGGGCGGCGGCGGCAACACGGCCCTCGAACGGTCGGTGGACTTTCGCGACCGGATGTTCTCGCACGCGGTGCAGGTGGTCTCCACGCTCGGCTCGTCCAACCTGAACGAATTGCGCATGCAGGTAGCGCAACGGCACCAGCAGCGCTTCTCCTCTGAAGGCGCCGGCACGGGCGTCTCGGTCAACATCAACGGCGGCGTGGTCAACGGCGTGAACAACAACATCCAGTTCGGCATGCCCACCGGGGATGGCGAAGATTTTATCCAGCGCATTTATCAGGTGGTGAACAATTTCACCTTCCTGCGCGGCAACCACAGCTTCAAGGCGGGCGTGGACTACCAGTTCATCGACGACCATCGTGCGGTGCCCCTGCCGGCAACCTACACATTCCCGACGGTGGCGGCGTACCTGGCCGCCAAGAGTGGCGCCAACACCAAGGGTTACACCACGTTCGCACAGACGGTGGCCGTGCTCCCCGAGTTCGACATGACCAATGCCGGGTTCTCGGGATTCCTCCAGGACGACTGGAAGATCTCGCCCAGGCTGAAACTGCTGTACGGATTGCGATACGACCTCAACCTGTACAACGAGGGCATTGACGGTTCGCCCTACTCGCAGACGTTCAACCGCGATGCCAACAACTTCGGGCCCCGCTTCGGGTTTGCCTGGACACCTGACGATTCGGGCAAGTCCGTCATCCGGGGCAGCTCGGTGGTGATGTACGACCAGATGCTGCTGGCGATCATCGAGCAGTCGTATGAAAACTCGGGTGACCCACGGCGCATCGCGGTCTCGCTGGCGCCGAGCGCGGCCAACGCGCCGAGCTTCCCTGCCGTCCTGACCACCGCGACAGGCCCACAAAGCACGCTCTTTAGTATGGACCCGGATTTTGTGTCGGGCCGCACCTGGCAGAACAACATCGCCTACGAGCGCGCCATCAGCACCAATTACTCCGCGTCGATTAGCGCAATGTATGCGCGCGGCTACACGATGCCCGTCATCACGGAAGCGAACTTCACCAACGCCCCGGTGCGGACGCTCGACGACGGCCGCGGGGTGTTCAGCTCGACCGTCAACGCCACCACGCGCGTCGATCCCCGATACAACCGGGTGCGTCTCGTCCAGTCCATCGGTGAGTCGTGGTACAAGGCCATGACCTTGCAGTTCGGCAAGCGCTGGAACGGCAGCCTGCAGTTCGACCTGAACTACACGCTCGCCAAGGGCCTGGATACGGCGCCGCTCGGCGGCGGCACACTGGCGGTCCAGGGCGATGCCGCACGGTCGGACCCATTCGACCTGCAACGCGACAAGGGCCCGAACTCGCTCGACATCCGGCATACGTTCAACGCGAGCGTGGTGGCCCTGTCGAACTTCACCATCGCGAACCGCGTGCTGCATCACATCATCAACAACAACCAGGTGTCTCTTCTGGTGCAGGTCAACAGCGGCACACCGGTGCAGATCGCCGGCAACACGGATCTCAATGGCGACGGCACGAACAACGACCGGCCGCTCTTCATCACGCGCAACTCCCTGAACCTGCCGACGCGCAAGAACGTGGACATGCGCTACTCGCGGTTTTTCAATTTCTACAAGAACTACCGGCTCGAAGTGCAGGTGGAATTCAAGAACGTCTTCAACAAGGAGCAGGTCTCGGGCGTGCAGACCACCTACACGGTGAATACCACGACGGGCGCGGCGACGACCACGCTTCCCAACAACAGCGGCGCCTTGATTCCGACGGGCGGATTTGAGCAGCGCAAGTTCCAGCTCGGCTTCAAGCTGTTCTTCTAGTCTGGCACGGGGGCGCTGCCGCGCAGCGCCCCCGTGCGGGATCGCCGGTCCCCGAAGCTCGATCAGTCAGTGAGCGCCATGCCGTTGTTGCGCCAAGTTCGACCGTTCCTCCTCCTCACCGTTCCAGCGATCGCCGCGTTCGCTGTCGTGCCGCAGGCCCAGCCGCGCCGACCTGCGGCCCAGGTCGTCAGCGTGAACGTGGGCCGCGTCCCTCTGACGGTCGAACGACACCAGACGGGAGCTCCAGTCACGCTCGGCGTACCGTTTCCCAGAGGCGTGCTGGACTCACCCGACCACGTGCGGGTGCTGCGGCCGGACGGCCTCGAGCAACCCAGCCAGGTCACCGAAGTGACGACCTGGGATCCGATTGACCCGAGCGTGAAATGGGTCTGGGTGTTCTTCTTCGCCGATGCCGGGCCGGTGTATGCACTTGACTACGGCCCCACGGTACGCCGGCAGCCCATCACCACGCCCCTCGAATTCGTGAACAACCCCCGGGCACAGGGACTGGCCGAAATCACCACCGGCCCCCTGCGCTTCGTGGTTCGGCAGGGCGAGACCGGGTTTCTGACGTCAGTCCAGCTCGACCTGGCGGGTGACGGTTATACGGATGCCGACATTATCGCGACCGGCCCGGTGGGCCGCGGGTCATTCGCGGATGTGCTTGATGAGGCCGGCGTGGATCGTTCGAAGGCGGTCGTGCTGCGCACCGTGATGGACAAGGGCACGGGCCCTTTGCACGCGATTCTCCGCGTGGAGGGCGAGTACCGGTACGGCCGCGCCGACAATCAGGCATCACCCTTTGTCACCCGCATCCACGCCTACGCCGGCAAACCGTACATTCGCGTGCTGCACACGTGGATCTACACGGGCAACGCGGACAAACACCGCCCCCAGGAAGGCGACTATCCTCACGTCGCGACTCAGGGCGCGACGCTCATCGCGACAGACCCCACCGACACGGGGTGGACGGCGCCTGACGATCGCCTGCACGGACTGGGATTGTCGTTGGCGCTTCCGCTCACCGCGCGCGCCCAGACACGGTTCGGGCTGCGCAACGGCTCCTGGTGGTCACCGGGTGACCGGCGAGTGGCGACCGTGCCTTCCGGACCAGCCAGTCTGGTGCAGCTCGGCCCCAAGCCCGACCGAATTCCTCCCGTGCCGAATTCGTCGGCGACCTTGCGCCTGTCGGCATCGGACGGCTTCGCGGCGTCGGTCACCAACGACGGGCGCGTCGTCGATCGCGCCGAACGGGCCGAGGGATGGATCGACGTGTTCGATGGCACTCGCGGTGTGGCCATCGGACTCAAGTATCTTGTCGAGGAATATCCGAAGGCGCTCACGTTCGATCCGGCCGCCGGCACCCTGTCGGCATTTTTCTGGACGCCTGCGGCGGGCCCCATGAGTTTCGCGCGGGCATCCAACGCGCCGGCAAACGAGAATGCGGTCGAGAACTGGGCGCAAGGGCTTGCCAAGACCAGTGAAGCCCTGCTGTTTTTTCACGGGCCCCAGACCACCGTGGAGGACGTGGCCGCGACGATGCAGTTGGTGCTGGCGCCGCCGGTGGCCCACGTCGCACCCGCGTGGTACGGCACCACTGACGTGTACGGTGCGATCGCCCCGCACAGCGCGCGCCACGAGGACCTGCAACGGAGCCTGACCTACAAGTTTTCGTGGATGCGCTTCAACCAGGCGTGGGAACCCTGGTTCGGCATGTTCGAACATGGCGACATGATGAACACATTTGACGGCCAGCGCTGGAGCGTTTTTGGCAACGGAGAACCCGCGCAGGACTTCATGTGGTGGCTGCAGTTCATGCGCACGGGCGATGCGGACACGTTCGACACGGCGATGGCATTCAGCCGTCACACCATGGACGTGGACAACACACACTGGCCGACGGGCCCCCAGTTCATCGGCGACACGAACTATCCGATGGACTATTGGTCAACCCTCGCGGCTCCGCCAGCCACCAAGTATCTGGGCGTCGGCCGCCGCCATGCCGACCAGCACTGGATGCACATTCTCAGCGCGCACGTCTGGGTGCAAGGCTGGATGGCGTCGTATTACCTCGCGGGCGAACAGCGCGGCCTCGATGTGGCCCGGCTCACCGCCGACATGCACCTGCGCCGCCTTTGGGGCGAACACGAACTGACGGGGCGTCGCCTCTACCTGTCGGTGTGGAATCTCTCGGAGGTGTGGGACGCCACCAAAGATGTCCGCTACGAGCGAGAGCTGGAGGACCGCGTGGCCCGGATGCTGGCACTGCAACGCGATCAGGCCGACAGCCTCATCCTTGAGCGGTACGGCTACACCAATGTGTACGCATCGCACGGCCTGAGCAAGTACCTGTCGATGACCGGCGCGCCTGCCGTCCGAAGCGCGCTCGTTCGCCACGCGCGCGCGGTTCGCGACATGCCGCCTCTCAATCACGTCATGGAGTCGTACCTCTCCAGCATTCACAGCCTGGTCGTGGGGTACCAGTTGACGGGCGATCGCTCGTTTGCTGATGAAATGGCGCGGCGCCTCAAGCCGCTCCGGGTGGACGCCCTGTCACGGCCCATCGACAGCCGCTGGACCCAGTCTGACCTGTTCAAGGCTCTCGAGCAGGCCGACCACTTTCCCGAAGACCCGAACCGCTTTCGCCCCAACGCGTCGAACTCAGGCACGACGGCGCCACCGACACGACGCCCGATCTGGTCATTCACCAACGGCCTCCGTGTATTCGGCTGGACGAGCGCCTACACGGTGCCGTGGGCACTCCAGGTCCTGGCCGATCTCGAGGACCGTGGAGTGAGGGTCGCGGATCGGAAATAGATGATGGCGGAAGACCACTCGACGATTGACGAAGGAGACTTCATGCACGCGCGATTGATTCGATTCTCCCTGTTCGCCGCGGCGTTGGCTGTTGTGCTGTCGCTGGCCTCGGCGCCGGTGGCGACCCAGGTCACGGTGCTCAACCACGATACCGGCCCCGTCGGTCTCGGCCTGGCATTGCGCCAGCTCCCGGTCGAAGGCTCGATGTTGTACGTCACGGCGCATCCCGACGATGAGAATAACGGTGTGCTGGTGGCGCTCAACCGCGGCCGCGGCCTCAAGACGTCGCTGCTGACCGTCACGCGCGGCGATGGTGGCCAGAATGAAATCGGCCCTGAGCTGTTTCAGGCGATCGGCATCCTGCGGTCGGAAGAACTGGCGGCAGTACACCGGTACGACGGCGCCGACCAATACCACACACGCGCGTACGAGTTCGGCTACTCCTTCAGCGTCGAGGAGACCTTTGAAAAGTGGGGCAAGGACGCGATCCTGGCCGACGTCGTGAAGGTCATCCGCATGACGCGGCCCGACATCATCCTCACGATGAACCGCGATGGACAGGCCGGTGGCCAGCACCACATGGGCTCGGCTCGCCTGGCGCAGGAGGCGTTCCGTGTGGCGGCAGACCCCACCCGTTTTCCCGAGCAGCTCAAGGCGGGACTCCGGCCGTGGCAGGCCCGCAAGGTCTATCAGGCGGGCGCGGGAAATCCCGGCGGGGGCGCGGCGCAGTCGTCGGCTGGAGGCGCGGCTCCGCCCCAGCGACCGGTGCGCATCAGCACCGGCGACTACGATCCGCTGCTCGGCATGTCGTGGGCGCAGTTCGGCACCCTGGCACGGCGCAACCACCTGTGCCAGGGCATGGGCCAGACCGAGAGCCGGCCCGGTGAAGCGGGTGGCTCGTATTCGCTCTATGACAGCCAGCCGCGGGTGGCCGGCGACGAGCAAGACGTCTTGGAAGGCATCGACACATCGATTCGGCGCCTGGCGGCATTTGCTGCGGGCCAGGAAGCCAACGTGCCGACACTCGGCGCGGATCTCGAGGCGATCGAGGCGTCGGCTCGCGCCGCGCTCGACGCCTTCGACGCGCGCGCCACGCACAAGACGCTGCCGCCTATTGCGAAAGGCCTGAGCCAGGTGCGCGCGCTGCGCGCGGCCGTGTCCGGCAGCACGTTGACCGCCGACGCGCGGGCCGAGATCGGCTGGCGCCTCGATCGCAAGGAACGCGACTTCATGAAGGCCCTGGAACTTGCCCAGGGCGTGGTCACGCACATCACCGTGCCGGATGGCAATGTGGTGCGCGGCCAGACCATTGATGTCATGGCGCAGGTGTTCAACACCGGGACCGAAACGATGTCTGTGGACGAGGTCGCGCTCCACGTGCCACAGGGCTGGACGGCCTCGCTCAAGCAGGGGCAGCCCGTGGCCCTGAAGCACAACGAGGCGGCGACCCTGCTCTACAGCGTCACGGTCGGGCCACACGCGAGGTATTCCCAGCCGTACTGGAAGCGCAAGCCCGGTCCGGTGGAGCGCACGGGCGGCGACATCTATGATCTCGACATTCCCGAGCACCATCTGCTGCCGTGGAGTCCGCCAGAGGTGACCGCCACGGTCACCTACACGGCCGCCGGAGCCACGGCAACGATCACGGCGCCGGCGTATTACCGCTATGACGGCCCATGGGTGGGCGGCGAAAAGCAGAAGGTCCTGAACATCGTGCCGCAGATCTCCATGAAGCTGACACCAGATATCGCCGTGGTCCCGCTCACGGCAGGCGGAAAAAAGAAAGAGTTCCGCGTGTCTGTGCTCAACAACGCGCCGGGCGGCTCGGCGGTGAAGGTCCGGCTCGAGACGCCGGCAGGATGGCAGGTGGAACCCGCCGAAGCCTCGCTGAACTTCTCGGTGGAAGAAGAAGAGATGTCGGCGCAGTTTTTCGTGACACCGCCGACGCGTGTGACACCAGGCGAAGCGGTCATTCGCGCAGTCGCCGTCCGCGGGGCCGAGACATTTCGCGAAGGGTACCAGGTCATCGCCTACAACCACATCCAGACGCGCCACTTGTTCCACCCGGCCGCGTCCAAGATCAAGATGATCGATGTGACGGTGCCCGCCAACCTGCAGGTCGGCTACGTGATGGGGACGGGCGATGACGTCCCTGCCGCGATCCGCCAGCTCGGCGCGACGGTCACAATGCTGTCACCCGACGACGTGGCGTTCGGGGATTTGTCGAAGTACTCGACGATCGTGCTCGGCATTCGCGCGTATGAAAAGCGGCCCGACGTGCGCGCGTACAACCAGCGCCTCTTCGACTTCGCTCGCAACGGGGGCCATCTCGTTGTGCAATACAACAAGACGGCGATGAATCAGCTCGGCGGTGGCCAGGCGGGGCCTCCTCCAGGCGCCTTCGGCGGTGGCGGACCTGGGGGGCCTGGCGGCGGACGCGGCGGCCGTGGTGGCGGCGCGCCTCCAAACAGCCCGTACGTGCCGTACCCTGGCGGCATCACGAGCAATCGCGTGACGGTCGAAGAAGCGCCGGTGCGCGTTCTGGAGGACGGCACGACCGAGATGAGTCGCCCGAACCGAATCACGGCGGCCGACTTCGAGGGCTGGGTGCAGGAGCGGGGCCTCTACTTCTTCGGCGCCAACGACCCCCGCTACACCGACATTCTGGCCGCCACGGACCCCTGGGCCTTCAACCCGGGTGAAAAGAAGGGCCTGTTGACTGTGGCGCAACTCGGCAAAGGCACGTGGACGTATGTGGGCCTTGGCCTGTGGCGCCAGTTGCCCGCTGGCACCCCGGGGGCGTATCGAATCCTCGCGAACCTGCTTCGGTAGTTCGTTCGATGTGCTGACTAACGGCGGCGGCTCGCGGATGCCTCGGCCGCACGGGCTGCTAGTCTAGTGTGCTGCGGATGACGCTTTCGTACACGTCTTCCGGTACGCGGCGCCCGGCGGCCCAGGCGCGACGACCGAGAATACCGAGCGTCTTTGAGGGAGGAGTAACGCCGGCCCCCGGGATGCCCCGCCCGGAAGACGTCCTAAAGCGTCATCCGCAGCACACTCGCGCACGTTCTCCATGTAGAACAGCGTGGAGAATGCCACTCCGAGCGCAAGCGCCGGCATGAGCAGGACGATGGCGAGTGGAAAGAGGTGCGCAGGATTACCTTCGTCGGCACCCGGTGCCGGGTCAACCCGGCCCAGCATCACGAGAACGACGGCGCCAACGACCAGGGACATCGCAAACAGGGAGAGGCCGAGAACGACACGGCCGCTGATCCGGTTGACCTTCTGTGCGTTCATCATGCGCCTGCGTCGGCTACCGAGCACAGACTCTACGCGATTTGCGGCAATCAGCCGGATGATTTCACGGTCTGCGTCCACGACACCGCTGCGCGCGCCCGGGCCAACGCCCGCGGCGACACTCGGGCGTGAGCACCAGTCAAGGCCGAGGCCTACACGTAAACGAAAAACGCTCTAGACTTGAGCGGATGCCCCAGCCCCCGCGGAGCTCCCTGGCTCGTCCCGATGCGCCACCGGGTGCCTTGCAGTGGATCCTCGTCATTGTGTTCCTGGACATGATGGGACTCGGCCTGCTGGTCCCGGTCATTCCACTAATCGTCCATGAGTTTCGTTCCGACGCCCTGACGATTGGCTGGCTCTCGCTCGCGTACGCGGCGGCGCAGTTCGTCACCACTCCCCTCCTCGGCGCGTGGTCGGACCGACATGGCCGGCGCGGCGTACTGCTGCTGAGCTTCCTTGGGTCGGCAGGCGCGTACTTCGCGTTCGGCTGGGCCCCGGCGCTGTGGGTGTTGTTCGCCGGCAGAATTGTGGATGGCCTGACCGGCGCCAACGTGGGCATGTCGCAGGCGTACCTTGCCGACATCACGGAACCCGGCCAGCGATCGCGCGCCCTGGCCCTCTCGGGCGTCGCCCTCGGCGCCGGTTTTATCGTCGGCCCCCTGCTCGGCATCGGACTATCGACCTACGGCCCGCACGTCCCGGCCTTTGCCGCGGGGGGACTCGCGCTGGGCAGCACCCTGCTTGCGTGGTGGCGGCTGCCAGAGTCTTTGCCGCTGGGCACACGGGCCACACCAGCCGCAGTGCGACAACTGAATCCGTTTGCCCCGCTCCTCACGGCGCTCGGTCGCGCCTCGCTGCGGCCGCTCCTCGTCGCCACGTTCCTGGCCAACTTCGCGATGGCCGCGCTGCGATCGCACTTCGCGTTTTTTGCCATCGCGGTGCTGGCGTTCAGTCAGGCGGATGCCAACCGCGTGATGGCATTCCTGGGCGTCATGATGGTCGTCGCGCAGGGCGGCCTCGTGCGGCGGGCCGTGCATCGCTGGGGCGACCACGGCACGCTCGTGGTCGGCCTGGTGCTCAGCGCGATTGGATTCGCCGGGCTCTCGGTCGCCGCCTCGCCGTCGATGCTCTACGTCATGGTCGCCGTGACCGCCGTGGGCGTTGGACTCGGCACGCCCACCATGACGGCGCTCGTGTCGCACCGCTCCGGTGCGATTGAGCAGGGCGGCATGCTCGGCGCCGCACAGGCCGCCGCGTCGCTGGCACAGGTCATCGGTCCAGTCTGGGCAGGCTTTATCTTCGATCGGGCGGGGCCGGCATTTCCCTTCAGCACGGGCGCGGCGCTCGTCGTGGCCGCCCTGCTTGTCGTCACCCTCAACCGCCCGCGCGAATCCCGATCATAGGGCGTCGGCGCGTACGGGATATCCTTCCCCTGTGGCTGCCCGCAGTCCCCGCTACAGCGCAGGCGCCAGCCTGGCCATGAGGAGGATGGCTGACCAGGCCTTCAGCCGGGCCGCAGGCGCGCCGCTCGTGGCGGGCAATGCCGTGCGCGTCCTGCGCGACGCCGCCGAAAACTACCCGGCGTGGGAAGACGCGATCCGCGCCGCCCGCCGGACGATTCACCTGGAGATGTACATCATTCATCGGGATGCGGTCGGGCGCCGCTTTGTCGACCTGTTGGCGGCGAAAGCGCGCGAGGGTGTGGCGGTGCGCGTGATCTATGACTGGTTTGGCAGCGGACCGGGACCCACCTTTGGCCTGTTTGACCCGCTGCGACATGCCGGTGCCGACGTACGCGTGTTCAACCCGCCGACATTCGCCGCAATGCTCGGCTGGGTGCGACGCAACCATCGAAAGCTCCTGATTGTTGACGCTGAGATCGCGTTTGTTGGCGGCCTCTGCATTGGGCAGGCCTGGGAAGGTACGCGAAACGCGGCACCCTGGCGCGATACGGCCGTGCAACTGCAGGGGCCCGTGGTGGCGCACGCCGAACGCGCCTTCGCCGACAGTTGGGCCGCGGCCGGCGGCGACCACGACACCACGCGGCTGGCGGTCGCTGAGCCGGCGCCAGCAGCCGGGGGAGTTGATGTCCGGCTGATTCCGACAGAGCCGTTCACGGCCACCGTGTTCCAGATGGACCTGCTGGTCACCGCGATGGCGCGCCAGCGCCTGTGGATCGCCGACGCCTATTTCATCGGTCATGGCCCGTATGCCGACGCCTTGAGCCGGGCGTCGCGCGACGGCGTGGACGTCCGCCTGCTCCTGCCGCAGGGCAGCGACGTCGGGTGGACGGTGCCCGTGTCTCGCAGCCTGTACCGTTCGCTGCTTGGCGCCGGCGTGCGGGTGTATGAGTGGACGGGGTCGATGATGCACGCCAAGACCGCTGTCGCCGACTCGCGCTGGAGCCGCGTCGGCTCGACCAATCTGAATATCAACAGCTGGCTTGGCAACTGGGAACTCGACGTCGCGATTGACGACCCCGGGGTGGCGGCGACCATGGAGGCGCACTTTGAAGAAGACATTACGCAGTGCACCGAGATCACGATCTCGCAACAGGGTCGGCTGCTGGCTTCGCCCGTCCGGCGCGGCCGCGCGCGACGATCGGCGAGGCGCGCGGTTCGCGAGGTGACCGGCGTCGCGCGCAGCGTCGGCGCAGCGCTCACCGCGAGCCGGCCGCTCGAAGACTTTGAAGTGACGCCCCTTGTGGTACTCGGTGTGACCGGCACGCTGGTGGCGGCGCTTGCGGTCTGGCGGCCGTGGATGATCGCCTGGCCGGTGGCAGTCCTGCTCGTCTGGGCGGCCGTCAGCCTCTTCGTTGAGGCGTGGCGGGCCTGGGCGGCGTGGAGGCGGCCATGACACGACCGGTCGCCATCCGCGTCGTCACGCGTGTTGCGGCGAATGGGCTGACACACGATCAGGATCTGGTGGCGGTCGAGGCGCCAATCGCCCTTCGACTGCATCCCCACGATGGCGCGGTGCGCGACCTGGGCCTGCTGATGCGAACGCCGGGGCATGACGAAGATCTGGCCGCGGGGGTCCTGGCGGCCGAAGGCGTGATCTCGTGCGCCGCCGACATCGAGACGATCGAGATTCACACCACCGACCCGCGCGAGCCGGGCGCCGCCGACACCATGGACGTGATCGATGTCTGGGTTGGCCCAGGCGCGGACGTCAGGGCCATCAGTGACCGCGTGGGCACCGCGACCAGCGCGTGCGGACTGTGCGGCCGCTTGTCGATGCGGCAGATCGATCGCCTGGGCGGGCCGCTGTCAGCCTCGGCGCCGCTCGTGGGTGCCGATCTGATTCAGTCGCTGCCGACCCGCCTGCGTGAGGTCCAGCACGCATTCGCCCAGACGGGGGGCCTGCATGCGGCGGCCGTCTTCACGGCCGAAGGCCAACTGGTGGACGTGCGCGAGGATGTGGGCCGCCACAACGCGGTGGACAAAGTCGTGGGCGCCCTCGTGCGCCGCAATGCGCTGCCGGCCCGCGACCTGATCCTCGCTGTGAGCGGCCGGATCGCGTACGAAATCGTCCAGAAGGCGGCGATGGGAGGACTCCCCATGATCGTGGCGGTCGGAGCGCCCACGGACCTGGCGGTGGACGCCGCCCGCGCCTGTGGCATCACGGTGATCGGATTCGCCCGGGACGAACGGTTCAACGTCTACACACACCGCCAACGGGTGAGGGAATTTTTCCCCACTCACGGGCTGATCGAGTGAAATTGAGCCCGGCTGGGGGATCGCATTTTCGGGATTTGCGGCGACTGGCCTCTGGAACAATAGCGGCAAGGATCCTGCAATGTGAGACGGCAGCGATGCATCCATGACGACCCGTTCGCTCCCTTTTATTGGCCTGCTGACCTGGCTGGCGGCAATCGGCATGGTGCCGGTGGCCGCCAATCGCCCACCCTTACCTCCCAGGGCGGCGAACCCGGCGGCAGTCCAGGCCGATCAGTCATCGTCCAACGACGACTGCCTGTTGTGCCACGGCGAGGCGGACGCCAAAGGGGAGAACGGCCGGTCAATCGCCGTGGATGCGTCGCGATTCGGCGGGTCGATTCACGGCGCGCTGGGCCTGAGCTGCACGGCATGCCACACGGATCTGGCGAGCGCGGAACTGCCACACGCCGCCACGCTGGCGAAGGTCAACTGCGCCACCTGCCATGAAGACGCCGTCGGGAAGTTCAGCGCCAGTATCCATGCGACGGCGCGGCGGCAAGGCGCCAACACCGCGGCCGCCACGTGTGTGGACTGCCACACCTCGCACGACATACGGGCGGCAAGCGACCCTGAGTCGCGCACCTACCCTCTGAACCTTCCGGCGACCTGCAGCGCCTGCCACGGCGACCCCACCATCATCGCCAAAGGCCATATCGCGATTGGCAACGTGGGCGAGTTGTTCAAGGACAGCATTCACGGCCGGGCGATCAGTCGCAGCGGCCTGCTCGTCTCGGCCAATTGCACCTCGTGCCACGGCGCGCACGACATCCTGCCGAAGAGCGATCCACAGAGCAAAGTCTTTCGCACCAACATCCCGCAGGTCTGCGCGGCGTGTCATGGCGGCATCCAGGCGCAGTTCGAACGTGGCTCACACGGCGCGGCGCTTGCGGCCGGCAACACGAAGGCCCCGGTGTGCACGGACTGCCACTCCGCGCACGCGATTCAACGCGTCGATGCCGGTTCATGGAAACTCGACACCGTCAAAGAGTGCGGCACGTGCCATCTCGACAAGATCAGGACCTACCGAGACACCTTCCACGGCCAGGTGACGTCACTCGGCTTTGTGCGCGTGGCCAAGTGCTCGGATTGCCACGGCGCACATGAAGTGCATCCGAAGTCTGATCCGCGCTCGATGGTCGCCCCCGGCCGCGTGTTATCCACGTGCCAGACCTGTCATGCCGGCGCCACGGCAGGCTTCGCCGAGTACGACCCGCATGCCGACAAGGATGACCGCGTCCGCAATCCGGAGTTGTATTACGCGTCGCGTTTCATGCACTGGCTGCTCATCGGCGTGTTCGGCTTCTTCGGTATGCACGCCGCGCTCTGGCTGCCCCGCAGCCTGGCCGAACGCCGGCGCCGATCGCAACCGGCCCCGCCTGAGGAGACCGCGCCCGAATGACGACGCCCGCTGACACGTCCGCCCCGGGGCCCCATCAACGTTTCGTCCGCCGGTTTGACGCGCACGACCGTGTGCTGCACAGCCTGCTGATGTTGAGTTTTCTCGGGCTGGCCGCCACCGGTCTGCCGCTGGTCTTCAGTGATGCGCCGTGGGCGCGCCGCATGGCGGCCCTGCTCGGCTCCTTCGAGGTCGCCGGCTGGCTGCACCGCGTCTGCGCGACGCTGCTCATCATCGTCTTTGCCATGCACCTGACGCGGCTCTTGAGGCGCATCGTCGGACAGAAGGACTATGGCGTGTTGTGGGGGCCGTACTCCATGGTGCCGCAGCCACGAGACCTCACCGACCTGGTCGGCCACCTGCGCTGGTTTGTGGGGCGTGGGCCGCGGCCCCGGTTCGACCGTTATACCTACTGGGAGAAGTTCGACTACTGGGCGGTCTTCTGGGGGATGGGCATCATCGGGGCGTCGGGCTTGTTTCTGTGGTTCCCGCTGTTCTTTTCGCAATTCATGCCGGGGTGGATCTTCAACGTGGCGCTGCTGATTCATGGTGAAGAAGCCCTGCTGGCGGTGGGCTTCATCTTCACCATGCATTTTTTCAACGGCCACCTGCGACCTGAAAAGTTTCCAATGGATCGGGTCATCTTCACCGGGAGGGTTTCAGAAGCCGAACTGGCAGAGGAGCGTCCTGACGAATACGCGCGGCTGGTCCGCGACGGCGGCTTCGAACGCATCCGCACGGATCCGCCGCCCGACTGGCTGGTGCGGCTGGGCACGGTCATCGGCACTATCGCTGTGACAACGGGCCTGCTGCTGGTGGGTCTGATTCTGTATGCTGTGCTGACATAAATCATTCACATGAAGAGAATCCCCTTTCTCCGCCATCCCATTTCCTACTCGGGTGCGCTGCTGTCGCTGTTCGGTGCCACGCTGTTCCTGATCTTCTTCGTCGCGGAATCGGTGGGGTGGCACACCAACCCCTACATGGGGATGGTGTTCGTCATCATCCTGCCGATCGTGTTCATCGCCGGACTGGTGCTGATTCCCATCGGGGTATGGCGGCAGCATCGACGAGTGGCGGCTGGCAAAACAGAGCTCCAGTGGCCGACGCTCAACCTCAACTCTCCCCGTCATCGTCGAGTCACGGCGGTCGTGATGGTGCTCACCCTCATGAACGTGGTCATCGTGTCGCTGGCGGCCTACTCCGGATTGCACTACATGGACTCGACCGAGTTTTGCGGGACCGTCTGCCATGAGGTGATGGAACCGCAGCATGTGGCGTTCCAGAACAGTGCGCACGCGCGCGTGGGATGTGTGCAGTGCCATATCGGGCCTGGTGCGTCCTGGTTCGTACAGTCGAAGTTGTCGGGCACGCGCCAGATCGTCGCCGTGACGCTCAACACCTTCTCGAGACCCATTCCGTCGCCGGTGCGCAATCTGCGCCCGGCGCGCGAAACGTGTGAGGCGTGCCACTGGCCCGAGAAATTCCACGGCGACAAGGTCGTGACGCGCCGCGAGTACGGCAGCGACGAAGCGAACACTGTGAGCGAAACCACCCTGCAGCTGCATGTGGGTGGCGGCAGCGACCAGCTGCGGAAGGCGACGGGGATTCACTGGCACACCAGCGCGTCGAGCACGGTCGAATACATCGCGACCGACGAAAAACGCGAAGTGATTCCCTGGGTGCGCGTGAGCTACAAGGACGGTACCGTGCGCGAATACGTGGCGGAGGGCACTCCCGCCGAGGCGCTGGCGGCCGGCGAACGCCGGCGGTTTGACTGTGTGGACTGCCACAACCGCGCGGGACATCCGTTCGCGAACACACCTGAGCGTGCGGTCGACACCGCGTTGTCAGCCGGGGAGATGCCCGTGGACTTGCCGTTTGCCAGGCGCGAGTCTGTGGCCGCGCTGACGGCGACCTACGATTCGAAAGAGGCCGCCCTCGACGCGATCGCCGTCAAGCTGCGTGGCTTCTATCGCACGGAGGTCTCAGCCGCCTACATGGGGCGCAGGCAGGACGTGGAGCGGGTGGTCAACGCGACGCAGGAACTGTATCGGCGCAATGTGTTCCCGAGCATGAAGGTGGGCTTCGGCAAGTACTCGAACAACATCGGCCACATGGACTTCCCGGGCTGCTTCCGGTGCCACGACGACAACCACAAGGCGGCTGATGGACGAGTGATCAGCCAGTCGTGCGATCTGTGCCATGAGATTAGATAACTGAAAATGAGGCAATGTGGCAATGTGTTGAAAACGACCTCTGAGGTAGTTTCCGTGTCGATCGCTTGCGGGAAACTACCTCAGAGGTCGTTTTCGTCCCTTGCATTGCCCCATTGGCTCATTTCTTCTTGAGCGATCCCATATAGGCGACGAGCGCTTCAAGATCTGCCGGCGCCAGCTTGAACGCCTTCATCTTGAGCGGCTGCTTGACGGCCTGCTTGGCCTCCATCTCGGCCGGCGTGACGATCCATTTCTTGATGTCATCGGCCGTCAGTTTGGTGCCCACTGCATCAAGTGGATATTTCTTCATGCCCTTGCCGTCAATCGCATGGCAAGTCATGCACTTGTTGGCGTCGTACACCTTCTTGCCCGCCTCAATCTTTGCGGCGTCCTGACCAGCAGGACCTCCAGCTGCTGCCATCGACATACCGGAGACCAGTAACATTCCCGTCAAACCCGCAACAAACTTCTTCATAACACACTCCCTCCTGTCGTCTGTTGCACTAATTGTGCCAGCCCCCCCACATCGCGAGGGGTCTCAGGAATTCCGCATTTCGCCATTTCGGTCACTGCTCCCACTTCGCCAGTACGGTAAACTGACCGGGTGGCTTGGGGAGTATTCCGCACCCATGGTTGACAGGACCTCCTCCACCCTGCTGGGGCCGTTGGAGTGGCGTGTACTCGACGCCTTGTGGACCCGGGGCGCGGCTGCCACCGTGCGCGACCTTCAGCCGGCGTTTACCGACATCGCGTACACCACGCTGATGACCACCCTTGATCGCCTGCACCGGAAGCGGGTGCTGACACGAACGAAAGAGGGCCGGGCCTTCGCCTACGCGCCGGTGTATGGCCGGGCCGCGTTTGACTCGCGTCGGGCGACGCAGGCGCTGCTGGCGGCTGTTGAACGGGGAGGGCCGTCGGCCACCCCCGTCCTCTCGTGTTTTGTCGATGTGCTCGGCGACCATGATGAAGCCCTGCTCACTGAGCTGGAGGCGTTGGTCCGCGCCCGCCGCGCGAACCGCGAGACACCTGAATGACCTTCCTCCTGCGATGCCTCGTGCTGGCGCTGGCGGTCTTTGGCGTGGCGGCCCTCGTGTCAACGGTGATCGTCGCCATGACATGGTGGCGCAAGACGCCTGACGGATCCGCTGCGGCCCGCGCCGACGCGCTGTTACGACTGCGCCTGATTCCGTCGGGAGCGGCCATTCTCACAGGGGTGTTTGCCGTCATCGGCCTCTGGCGTTTTGAATCACGCGAGTCGGAAGAAGTGCTGGGATGGACGGTGCTCGCCGGCGCGGCGGTTGGAGCGGCACTCATTCTGGTGTTCATGGCCCGGCTGTGGCGAATGCGGCTCGAGACACGCCGCCTGCTGTCGTCCTGGCTCGCACACGCCACGCCGATCGCGTTGCCCGGTGTGGCGGTGCCGGCCTTCCGAATCGACTCTGGTTTTCCGGTCGTTGCGGTCGTCGGAATCTTCCGCCCCACGCTGGTCGTCGACGCCACCGTGCTCGATGGCTGCACCGCCGATGAACTGTCGGCCATCCTCGCACACGAGCACGGCCACCTTCGCCGTTGGGACAACCTGCGGCGCGCACTCTTTGCCGCGGCACCAGACCCGCTGTCGCTCACGGCCGCGGGTGTGCGTCTTCGCGACGACTGGCGCATCGCCACCGAAGAAGCGGCCGACGATGTGGCCGCCGAGCGCGGCGAGGACGCGCGGGTCCACCTGGCCAGCGCGCTTCTGCGTGTCGCCCGCCTGGCGCCACGTGCGCCCAACCAGGCTGCGGTGGCGTTCCACGGGGCGCAGTTGCCCGCCAGCGCCTTGTATCGCGGTGAGACCGTCGAGCGACGAGTGCGCCGCCTCGTTGAAGCCGCGCCGCAAACAGACCGTCGAAGCCGTGGCCTGGGACTCGGCCTCACGACGACAGCTCTGACTCTCGGGCTCGCGTTCCAGAGCGACATCCACGACATGATGGAACTCATGGTCGCGGTGCTGCCCTGACACTCGCGCGGCCTGCGCGAGTACGGCCTCTGGTAGTAGCGCCGAGCACACACTATCGTTCGAAGATATGCGCACTTTTCGTGTTCTTGCGGTCGCAGCCGTCACCCTGCTGACCATCGTCTCCCCTGCCTTTGCCCTCGACGGGCGGCTGGTTGACAAGCGCACCGGCACGCCGGTGGCCGGCGCCGAAGTCATGATTGTGGGCCTGACCGGATCGGTGAAGACCGATGCGGACGGGCGGTTCTCCTGGAAGCCGGATCCGGTCGCCCCGTTCGAGGTGCTGGTACTGTTGCCGAACGGTACGCTGACACGGCCGGCTCGCGTGACGAGCCTCGATGCGGCCGCTGTGCTCACCATCTCCATTGAACCGGTCGTGAATGAAGAGGTCACGGTCACGTCGGGCCTGGCCCCGAGCATTGATGCAGCGCCCGGTGCCGGCATGACGCTGCTCTCAGGGCGCGACGTCGCATTGCGCCAGCCGGCCAACCTCATGCAGGCCCTTGAGAATGTCCCTGGCGTCAACCAGGTCTCCGAGGGTCAGGCCGCGGTCCCGGCGGTGCGAGGGTTGGCGCGCGGGCGCACACTGATCCTCATCGACGGGGCCCGGGTGACCTCGGAGCGCCGTGTGGGTCCAAGCGCGACGTTCATGGATCCGTTTGGAATCAGTTCACTCGACGTGGCCCGCGGCCCTGGGTCCGTGGCATACGGCTCGGATGCGTTTGGTGGTGTCATCTCGGTTCAGACCACGCGCCCCACCATTGCCGGTCCGTGGCGCGGTCGAGTCACGGGAACGTTCGGCACTGGAGTGCCGGATCGCCGAGGCGGCATCGAGATTCAGAAAGGCTATGCCACCGGTGCCTTTGTCGTGCAGGCCCACGCACGGCAGGTGGAGGACTATGACGGCCCGGACGTGGCTGTCTTGAGCTCCGGGTATGCCGATCACGGATTCCTGGCGCGCCTCGACCAGCACGTGGCCCGCGGTGTCCTGTCGCTCGGCTGGCAGAGTGACATGGGTCGCAACATTGAGCGTCCCCGGAACAATTCCGCAACGACTCGGTTTTACTACCCGTTCGAACACTCCCATCGAGCCACGGCCTCGTATGAGATCGCGCGCGTGGGTGGGCTCGACCTCCTGCGGGTACAGGGCTTCTTCGGCACGATGGAACAACGCACGGATCAGGACCGCATCCCGACGGCCACGGTCACTCGGCGAATCGAACGCGCTGACATCAAGTCGAAAGACTTTTCCGTGCGTGCGATCGCAGAGAAGTTCCTGAGCCGAGCGCGGCTCGAATTTGGCGCTGATCTCAACGGTCGCTCGGGGCTCGAAGCGCACGACATCGCGATCAACTACGACCTCGCTGGCGCGGAAACGTCGAGGACCGACAACCTCTCGACCGATTCGGCGCGCCGCATCGACACGGGGCTCTTCGTGCAGGCCGACGTCTCTGTGGCGCCACGTCTGCGAGTCACCGGCGGCGTACGGGTGGACTCTGTGTCGTCGAAGAACATCGGCGGCTACTTCGGCGACCAGTCGATTTCCCAGCAGGCGGTCTCGGGGTTTGGCGCCGTCACGATAGGACCGTTCGACGGGCTCTCGTTCACCGGACAGATTTCGCGCGGCTTCCGCGACCCCACCTTGTCCGACCGGTTCTATCGGGGCCCATCAGGCCGCGGCTTCATCACCGGCAACCCTGACCTCGACCCCGAGACCAGCCTGCAGCTGGACTTCGGCGCGCGCTACACGGCCGGCCGCGTCCGTCTGGCGGCCTACGTCTATCAGTACCGAATCACCGATTTGGTTGAGCGCTACTCAACCGCCACAGACTTCTTCTTCTTCCGCAACCGCGGCAAGGCCCAGTACCGCGGCGTCGAAGTGGAAGCGCAGGCCGACCTGGGTTCAGGGTTTTCACTCGAACTGAGCGGCCAGACCGCGCGCGGTCGCGCCCTTGAAGAGGCCAGCAACACCTTGTGGCTTGATGACGTGGCGCCAAACATGGCGGCGCTCGTCCTGCGCAAGCGCCTGATGGACAAAGGCTCCGCCCACGTGCGCGTCGCCGCGTTCAGCGACGACGAGCGGCCGGGCACGAGCGAGATTCGCGCCCCCGGCTACACGTTGCTGGACGCTGGTGCGAGTTGGACGCTGACGCCACATGTCGAATTGCGCGCCAACGGCCGGAACCTGCTCAACCGGTCGTACTTCGCCAGCCCCGATCCCCGATGGGTCCTCGCGCCCGGCCGGAGCGCGTCGGCAACGGTCGTCATCGGCTATTAGAACTCATCAACCAGACCGCCTGGCGGAACGTGGGACACTGATGTCGAATATTCTGTCGGCTGTTCCGGCGCGCGGCGCCTGCACAACCTGAGACCGCGGCGTGGTGGCGCGAGGCCGGCACGAGGCGCCCGACATCGCTGATCGACCAGGTAGACGCCTCGGGCAAGCTGTTGCCACGCACGACGGGCTCGTGTTCGCGGCAGGTGCCGTGAAACAGTGGCCGTGGCCCACCGTTGCTGCGGTGACCCGCATGGAACGCGATGTGGCCATCGACCAGCGAGGCCGGCCGACTGCCGCGCGTCTGCGGATGAACACCTTCGGTGATGCCCTGATTGTGGTGGCCCTGGCTGAGCGCCTGCGCGCGAATCGGCCATAATTGCCGGCGGACATGGCCATCGTCACTCTCGGTTCCGATATTCTTTTTGACCGATCGCTCCTGCGGGGCCGGACGATTGGACTGGTGTGTAATCCGGCCTCGATCGACGGCCGGCTGCAACACGTGATCAGTCGCGCCGAACGCGCAGGCGTACGCGTGGGCGCGGTGTTTGGTCCCCAGCACGGCTATCGCTCAGACCTGCAGGAGAACATGATCGAGTCGCCCCATGGCGACGACCCCACACGGGGCGTGAAGGTGTACTCGCTGTACAGCGAAACGCGTACGCCGACGGCAGAGATGCTGGCCGGCCTCGATGCGCTGGTGATCGACCTGCAGGATGTCGGGACGCGCATCTACACCTACATCTACACCGTGGCCCATTGCCTGACGGCGGCCGCGACGCACGGTGTGCCAGTGGTGGTCTGCGACCGCCCCAACCCCATCGGCGGCACCCAGGTGGAAGGTCCCATGTTGCTGCCAGGGTTTGAGTCGTTTGTCGGGCAGTATCCGATACCGATGCGACACGGCATGACGATCGGCGAACTGGCCAATCTCTTTAACGACCACTTCGGGATCGGAGCCAAGCTGGAAGTTGTCGCCATGCAGGGCTGGTCGCGCGAACAGTACTTCGACGCCACGGGCCTGCACTGGGTGTTGCCCTCGCCCAACATCCCCACCCTCGACAGCGCCATCGTCTACCCTGGGACCGTGCTGTTTGAGGGCACCAACATCTCGGAAGGACGCGGCACCACGAGGCCGTTTGAGTTGTGTGGCGCGCCGTGGGTGTCGCCCGAACCATTCTGTGACGCGCTCAACCAACGTGCGTTGCCGGGCGTCCACTTCCGCCCGCATGCCTTCGAACCTGCCTTCCACAAACACGCGAAGGCCTTGTGCGGGGGTTGCCAGATCCATGTCATCGATCGCGCGGTGTTTCGTGCGGTCGAGACTGGCGTGGCCCTGGTCGAGGCCTTTCGCGACGCAGGCCCGGGCCAGTTTGCCTGGCGGGATCCGCCCTACGAATACGAGTACACGATTCCGCCGATCGACATCCTCTATGGCTCAGCGGACCTGCGCGAAGGGCTGGAGGCTGGACGGACCACCGGTGAGATCACTCGCGCCTGGAAGGCCGATGTGGAACCGTTCTTGGCGCTCCGGGCCCGATACCTGTTGTACCAATAGACGAAGGTGGTCGCAATGAACGACCCCTGAAAGACTCACCGGCGCGGTGGGCGGACGAAGAAGCCCGAGATCGACGCGCGCACGCGAGCCCCCGCCGCAGGCAGCACCGGGTTGATGCGGTGGGTCACGTCGCCACGAATCACGACCAGTCGGTTGGGCGTGGGCGCGACGTAGCGGCCTCGACCGAACCGCGCGAGCCACTGATCCTCAGTGTGATTCTCCAGGTGTTGTGCCGGCGGACCTGCACTCCCTGACGGCACATCGGCCAGCAGCAGTTCGCCGCCCCAAAGGCAGTTCCAGTCGCTGTGTGCGTACCACGTGAAGGAACCCGTATAGAGCCTTCCATCGCAGTGCCAGCTGAGCCCGCTCCCCTGCGGATAGAGAAACGCGCGGGCTGTGAACATCTCCCAATCGAATCCCTTCCTTCCGAGCACGGGATCGAAGCTCGGGGCGGCTCGTTCGAGGGCTTCAATCAGACGATCGACAGCCGCTGCCGTCGGGTAGATGTGGACGCCAGCCGGGCGATCGGTGCCGCTCGGGCTGTCAGACGTGCGCGCCGAGTGCACGACCATCCCCCCGAGGGGCTGGCCGTCATGCAGCCGCCAGACCTTCTCCCATCGTCGATCGTGCACGGACACGAACTCCTGCCGATGGAACCACTGGCGAACATCGGCGAGATCGTTCGGGTCCAGGAAGTTGTCGATGACGAGGAGCGTATCTGACTGAACCGAGACATCCATCGAACGGAACGGTCAGGACGGAATGGGGCCCTTACCCATGACTGTGGAGGTGCCGTCGGGGATAGTGCCACCGCCGAGGACGCCTCGCCGCAGGACGTTCTCCAGAAGGGCACTCCCAGCGCCACCCGTGACCGTGGCGAGCGCGGCTTCCGACAGCGCCCCCTGAGGCTCGGCAATGCCAAGGATGGCGGCACGGGCATCTTCAGGGTCGAACACGTAGCCCATGTCTCGCGCCGTGTCCGCGATGCCTTGCAGCGCATCCGCTTCATTCATCGGCGACAGTCGTTGAAGTCGCTCACGGAGGGCTGGGTCGCGATCGATCTGCACGATGAACCGGAGCAGCGCTTCACTTGGCATCAGCGGAGTATACCCGACGGCGGGAATCCATCTCGGCACCACGTGAGGGCCTGCGCCGCTGGCTCATCGCGCAGCACGTCAGCGCGCGCCGAACCTGTAGTTGAGGCCGACGCGAACGATTTGCCCCTTCACGGCCTGCTCGTTCACCGTGAACAGCGTCGGGAATGCGGGACTACGAATACCCGAGACGTTCATGGTGCCTAGATCAAAGTGAAGGTAGTCCAGCCTGGCGCTCAGGGAGCGGGCCAGCGCCAGTTCAGTCCCGGCGCCGATCGTCCAACCCATGCGGGTCTCCGACGCTGAACCGCGATACTGCGCTGACTGAACACCGCTCAGCGAAAAAAAGCGCAGATCGGTTTGTGCCTGCGCCGTCCCGTACGCCAGTCCACCGCTGACATGGAGCAGCCAGCGGCTCGCCGGCGCGAATCCGAGCCGGCCTCTCACCGTGCCCAACCGCGTGAGGGTCAGGCGTTCCTCGTACGCGTATGGGGTGACGAACGGGGGGGCCAACGGACCACCAACGGAGAGATCGCCGTTGATGTCCCCGAACGACAGGTCCGCCTCGAGGCCGGTGACGACGCGGCCCCATCGGTGGTTCCATCCAAGCTGGGCGACACCAATAGACCCGTCGATACGTTTCGAGTAGTCAGCCGGCACCGCAGGAGGGTGGGGCCCCTCGGCCAGGGCCGTATCGTTCCAGTCGACCCGGCTGTCAGGAGTACCGCGGCCAAGGCCGGCACCCACCCCAAAGTAGACGCCGGTCCACCTGCCGGTCGGGGTGGGGTCCGGCACGCGCGCCTGAGCGTGCGCGTCTGCCGCCGTTACACACGTCGAGCACACCACTGCGAGGATGACGATCCGAGACGCGAAGAGGAACATGAGGCCTCCCGACTTGACTTCTGTTTCGTGCTACCGACCGTCGGGCAGCGGAACCACGGAGAAGCTCTGGCCGGCACCGACGGCCGTGAACGTACCGTTGGTCACCTTGCCGAGGGTGGCCGTATACCTGCCCTGCTCCACGGCCTGACCACCGCCGCCGCCCCGACCACCACCGCCGCCGGCACGGCCACCGCGGCCGCCCGCTGGCGCGCCGGTTGGCGCGGCCGCGGGTGCCGCAGGCGCCCCGGCCAGGTTCCAGACGACGCGTTTCACGCCGGGGTCACCGGTGAGGTCAATGCGGCGGACTTCGCGGCCCGAGGCGTCGGCAATCGCAATCGCCCACTGCGTTCCTGCGACGGCGGCATCACGAAGGTAGTAGGTGAGGACTGCGCCGTACGGCGGATTGGGTGCGCGCCAATCGCTCTGGGCGGCCCGAATCTGGTTCTTCATCGGGAACTGGTACGCGTGCCGCAGCGGCAACAGTTGCGCTTCCTGAGCAAAACTCTGGGCAGACACGCCGCGCAATGCGCTGTAGTCATCCAACACGTAGAAGCTGCGGCCGAACGTGCCCAGCACCAGGTCGTTCTCTCGGGTCTGAACGTCCAGGTCGCGCACCTGCACCGTGGGCAGGCCCCCCTTGAGCTGCACCCAGTGCGCCCCGGCGTCCACGCTAAAGAACAGGCCGTACTCCGTGCCGAGAAACAGCAGGTTGCTGTTGACGTGATCCTGGATGATCGCCCAGGTCGGATGCCGATCGGGCAGGTTGCTGGCGATCGACGTAAAGGTGCGCCCCCGGTCGGTGCTGCGCGCCACATACGGCTTGTAGTTGCCGCGCTGCCAGTCGTTGAGCGTGACATACACCACATTGGCATCGCGTGGGGATGCCACGACGTCCGAGACGTACGTGAACTTCGGCACGCCCGGGAAATCCTCGGTCTTGCGCCACGTGCGGCCGCCATCCTCGGTCACCTGCAACAACCCGTCGTCTGTGCCGGCGTAGATGAGTCCGGCAAGGAGCGGCGATTCGTCTATCGCCACGATGTTGCTGAGCGCCGTGGTGGCGCGATTGAAGCCGACCGTCTTGGTCCGGTCCCACTGTTTGCCCATGATGGGCACTTCACTGGCGTCGAGCTGCCGCGTGAGGTCCGGGCTGATGCGTGTCCAGCTGTCACCACGATCCTCCGTGCGGTACAGATAGTTTGACGCCCACAGCAGACTCTTCGAATTGTGCGGGCTGACCATGTACGGAGCGTCCCAGTTGGGGCGTTCGCTCGGCATGCCGCCGCCTCGTCCGCCGGTGGCCGCGGCCAGCTCGCTGCCGTCGAGGTTGCGGGTATTGCCGGCAGTCGGGCGAATCGGCTGCGACTGTCCCGTGCGCAGATCCAGGCGGGTCACCGCGCCGTTCTGCGAGGTGGCATACGTGAAGTACGGATCCTCGGGGTCGCTGCGAGTCGTGAAACCATCGCCGCCGCCCGTGATGTAGACGTCACTGGTGCGAATGCCCGCGGAGTTCTGCGTCCGGTGCGGGCTGCAGAACGACCCGTTGTCCTGCGTGCCGCCGCAGACGTTGTAGAACGGCTTCATGTTGTCCACCGACACCCGGTAGAACTGCGAAATCGGCAGGTTCGTGAAGTGCCGCCACGTACGCCCCTCGTCGTACGACTCGTAGAGGCCGCCGTCATTGCCGAGCACAAAATGATTGCGGTCACTCGGGTTGGGCCAAATCACGTGATGGTCCACATGCACGCCCTGCAGGGGGAACGTGCCCCACGTCCGCCCGCCATCCGTGCTGCGGTCAAGATTGGTGCTCATCGCGTACAGCGTGTCGGGCCGAATCGGATCCACGAAGAACTCGTTGTAGTACCCGGGGTCGGCGTTCATGTACCAGTTGTCGCCGGCCGCTTGAGGCGGCGCTTCCTGCTCTTCCCCGTTGCGGTCGGTCTGCGCGACCTCACCGTCTTGGGCAGGACCACCGCCACGACCACTGCCGGGCGCGCGCTTGCCCACACGAGCCCACGTGGCGCCCTGGTCGTCAGACCGGTAGAATCCACGCTCCTCCTGAAGGGCATCGATCATCGCGTACACACGCGTGGGGCGCACCTTGGCGTCCACCGCCAGATTGATGCGGCCCATGTCGTTGACCGGCAGCCCATTGGTCAGTTTCGTCCAGCTCTGACCAGCGTTGGTGGACTTGTAAATGCCGCTCTCGGGACCGCCGCCCACGAACTGCCCCACCGCACGCCGCCGCTGCCACATCGCCACGTAGAGCGTGTTCGGGCTGGCTGGGTCGATGACCACTTCGTTCGCGCCGGTATCGGGACTGACGGTCAGGATCTCCTTCCAGGTCTTGCCACCGTCGGTGGTCTTGTAGAGCCCCCGCTCACCACCTGAGGACCACAGTGGCCCCTGGGCCGAGACATACACCACATTGGAGTCGCGCGGATCAATCTGGATGTTGCCGATGTGCTCGGACCTCGCAAGCGCGACGCGCGTCCACGTCATGCCCGCGTCGGTCGATTTGTAGAGTCCGTCACCGATCATCGAGCTGCGCGGGTTCGAGTTCTCGCCCGTGCCGAGCCAGACGATATTGGAGTCTTTCGGATCCACTTTGATGCAGCACAGGTTGAAAGACCCGCCTTGGTCGAATGTTGACACCCAGGTGATGCCGCGGTTGACACTCTTCCAGACGCCGCCAGCCGCCGTGGCCACGTAATAGACGTTCGAGTTCTTCGGGTCCACGTCGAAGTCGGCGATGCGGCCCGTCACAAGCGACGGTCCCATAGCGCGCAACTCAAAACCCTGGAACGCCGCAGCGTTGAGCCTGTCGTTCGTGAGCGCCTGTCCAGAGGGGGCAACCGCCGCCGCGCACAGCGCGGCGCAGGCCAGGACGAATGTCAGTCGTTGCTTCATGAAAAATCTCCCTGCAGATTCTGACACATCCGCAGGGGGAGGTCGCGTTAGAGTGAGGCAGATGCCGACCCGCACCTGGACCGTCGATACACCCGTCCGTGACCGCTACCTTATCTTCGGGAGCCCTCAGTTGCTCGAACCCGAGATTGAAGGCGTCATCGCGGCGATGCGGTCGAGCTGGATTGGGACCGGGCCGCGTGCGAAGGAATTTGAACAGGCCTTTGCCGCCTATATCGGCACGCCTCACGCCGTGGCCGTGAACTCCTGTACTGCGGCACTGCATCTGGCCTTCGTCGCGCTCGGGATCGAGCCGGGTGACGAGGTCATTGTGCCCGCCATGACCTTCGCGTCCACCGCCAACGTGGTCGTTCACGCAGGAGGGACACCGGTCTTCGCCGACGTGGATCGCACGACGATGTGCCTGGACCCGGCCGATGTCGCGAGAAAGATCACCCCCAGAACCAGGGCCGTGCTTCCCGTGCACTTTGCCGGCCGCGCCTGCGACCTGGACGCGTTGTTGGCATTGGCCTCGACCCACGGCTTCCGACTCGTCGAAGACTGCGCCCACGCCGTCGAGACTCTGGTGCGAGGGCGGCACGCGGGCACCTTCGGGGACGTTGGCGCGTTCAGCTTCTACGCCACAAAAAACGTCGTCACGGGCGAAGGTGGCATGTTGGTCACCGCCAATCCTGACTGGGCGGCACGGGTGCAACGTCTGGCCCTTCACGGCCTGAGTGCCGACGCCTGGAAGCGGTTTTCGGACGCCGGCTTTAAACAATACGAGGTCATGGAGGCCGGCTTCAAATACAACATGATGGACCTGCAGGCGGCGATTGGCCTGCCGCAACTTGCGCGGGTGGAGGCCAACCTTATCCGCCGCGAAGCCATCTGGGCGCAGTACGACGAGGCCTTTGCGGACCTGCCGGCATTCCTGCCGGCACCCGTTGCCGCAGACACACGCCATGCGCGCCACCTCTACACCCTGATCCTCGACACCGACCGGCTGCGGGTCACGCGCGACGACGTGCAGGCCGCCCTCCACAGGCAGTACATCGGAACCGGCATCCACTACAGGGCCCTGCACCTCCATCGGTACTACCGGGAGCGATTCGGCGCCCGCACCGGTTCCCTTGCGAACGCGGAGTGGCTGAGCGACCGGACGATTTCACTGCCGCTAGGCCCGCAATTGACCGACGCCGATGTCCACGACGTTACTCTGGCGGTGCGTCAGACTCTGATGCACTTTTCGCGTTAGACGACGCGGGTCGTCGTAAACTGGGGCGCCCCGGATGACCGGGACCGGACGGAAGAGTTCGGCGGAGGAGCAAGAACGATGAGCATGTATCGACATATTGCCGGTGGCGTACTCGTGGTGGTGGGCAGTTGGGCGGCGCTCTCAGCGCAACAAGCCGCACCCGCGGCTCGTCAGGCCGGTCCCCAACCGGTACTCGAGACGGTTGACCAGTACCAGGGTGACGCCGCTGAACAATTCCTGGCGAAGGCCAAAGTCAAGACGGTCAAGGACATCGGCATGGGCGTCACGTTGCCCCAGAAGATCACTCTGGAGCTTGACGGTGTCACCCGTTCGGCCGCGTTCAAGACGATCGACGAGAAGCGGCAGGGCATCACACAACTGGGCAATGCCCCGCCCGACATCAACTTCCAGGACAGCTGGCAAACCGAGATTCCCGCTTACATCGTGGACGTCATTATCGGCCTCGGCATGGTGCCGGCCACTGTGGAACGGCGGATCAACAACCGGGTCGGATCACTGCAGTGGTGGGTGGTCTCGATGATGCCGGAGGCGGAACGCGCGAAACAAAAACTGCAGCCGCCCGACAAGGAAGCCTGGGATCGGGTGGTACTGAAGATGCGCCTGTTTGATGCGCTGATCTTCAACGTCGATCGCCACGCCAACAATATCCTCGTGACACACGACTTCGACCTGCGGCTGATTGATCACTCACGGTCGTTCCGCCCGATGCGCCAGCTTCGCGACCCGCAGCTCCTGACGCGTTTCTCGAAGTCGCTGCTGGAAGGACTCGAACGGCTGGAGCTTCAGGATCTGCGCAAGAAGCTCAATCGCTACCTGTCAGCTGCGCAAGTCAACACGCTGCTTCAGCGGCGGGATGCGATCCTCGAACTCGCGCGCACCCGGGTGGCCGAACTGGGTGAGGCGGCCGTGATCTATCCCTGAGGGCGGCCCGGCGACGCCGGTCCGCCACCGATCGACGGCTGCAGCGGCTCCCGGCGACCTTCGTAGATTACGGTCCACGTCCCGCCGTGAATCTCCAGAGCCGACGGCACGCCCTTGGAGTAGTACTCCCCGTTGAGCATCCCGGTGTCGATCTGGACGATGCGCCCCTCGTAGGTGGACCGCACACGAAATCCGTCGGGAACGGTGTGCCCGACGACAAGCGCGCGCGCGCCAAGCGCGCTCAGGATCGCCTCGACGTCAGCAGGTCCGACGCCCGGCGTCCCATCCACGAGGCCGCGATACCAGAGGGGCCCATCAGCCCCCATCAGAAAGGACTTGTCAACGTCGGGATCGGCCATGGTCATCGTGCCGAGTTCCGCCCGGACTCTGGCGTTGATCCCGGCACAGCCCAGTGGCGCCACGGCCGCGCTGGCGCCGCCATGCATGAACGCAATCCCATTGATCTTGACCATCGCGTCACGTTCGCGCAGCCAGCGCCCATAGTCGGCCTTTGGCGCAAACGCCAGTTGCATTTCGACAAACCCGAGCGGCGTGGTCTCGAAGAATTCCTTCCTGAACGCACGCGCGTCGACCGCCACGCCCGACGCTTTCGCGCGCTTCTCGCTCTCGGCCAGCGCCAGCTCAAAATAGCGATTGCGCAGGTCCTCTGACTCGGGCGACCGGAACGCGGCGTACTCCCCAGGGCCCACGTCGCGATAGAAGCTCAGCACCCGCATGGCTTCGTGATTGCCCAGAAGGGCATGCACCTGTCCACCGGCCTTGGCGGCCTCGTCGGTCAGCTTTTGCAGCAGGTCAATAACCTTGCGGGAATCGGGGCCACGGTCGGTGATGTCGCCCGTCTGCACAAAGATGGCGCGTCCACCGATCCAGCGTCGGCGCGAATCGATGAGTTTGGCCTCGCGCAGGATGGTGACGAACGTGTCGAAGGCGCCGTGGACGTCGCCCACAGCGACGATGCGTTCGCTCGTCTGAATGTCGCAGGGTGAAGAGGAAGGGACGGCCGGTGGCGACTGCGCAACCGGGTGCCCGCCCGCACACGCCCACAACGCCACCGCGATGAGACTGGCGGACAGCACTCCCCGGGAGGTGCGCCAGGCACGGATGTCAGACATGTCCCATTATCGCTGAACCGACACCACCGTGACGGAGCCCCCGACCTCCCAGGCCAGGACGGTACGCCGGTCAAGCGCCACGATGGCAGGGAAACGGCCTGCTCCCATCGGCGTGGGCGCGCCGCCGTCGCGCATCAGCACGATGCCCGACGGTGAACTCCAGACCACATCCAGATGCCGCCCCCAGGACGCAATCGCGGGATCGCGTCCGGTGCCCACGCGTTTCTCGGCCTGGCCGAGCGTGTTCAGGTAGATGGAGTCCTCACGCCGCCAGGCCGAGATCACCTCCGCCTCCCGCAACACCAGACCGCCGCCATCCATCGGACACGCATTCAGCTTCCACGACCCCTGACCTGCCTTCTGGGCCGTCTGGTAGGACACACCGTCGGCAGACCTCGTGACGTACATGTCACGGTTTCCGTCGAGGTGATTGCGGAACATGAGGGCCATCGATGCGTTGTGGCCAATGGCCACAGACGGATGGCAACACTCGCAGACACTACCGGAGGGTGAGGCGTACGCCAAGCTGTCCGCCGACCACGTCACACCGTGATCACGCGACACGGCCGTATAGATGCGCGTGCCTTTCTCGCGCAAGTCCAGCCACGACAGGACCACCACTCCTGCGGGAGTGGCCGTGAGCGCGTGCAATCCCTCGCGCGCAGCGGCTGGAACGTCGTTGATGACGATGGGCTTCGCCCAGGTGACGCCGTTGTCAGTGGAACGATACAAGAGAAGATCGCCGTCGGCGCCTCCTCCCCTGGCCCCGGCCACCACCGCCACCAGTACCGCCCGGCTGGTCGCCGCAATCCGCGGACCACGGTGCATGCCAAGCGCCACGCGTCCGGCGACGACAATCCGCACGGGACTTCCGAACGTCTGACCGGCATCGGCGGATGCAACCACGCTGATGACGTTGTCCTGTCCGAACGTCAGATACACACGGTCGCCGAACGCGGCCAGGTGGGGCTGGACACCAGGAAATGTGATCGCCGCGGCGGCAACCACGGCGGCCAGCAGGGTCGTCACTTCTTACCCTCGATCGCCTTCCAGGCGGTTTCGTACGCGTCCACGTTGGCGGCGGTCACCACATCCACGCCCGAGTCGATGATGGGATTGGTGGGCCGGCGTCCATTGATGATGCCGTGGAGTAACGTGATCGACTCGCCGCCCCAGCCGAAGTACTTCTGGCCGAGCAGGACCTGCACCTTGCCGGCGCGCAGCAACGACAGGGCGGCTTCGACGGTGTCGAACGACACGAACTTCGTGGTGGCAGGCACCGGCTCGAGGGCGTTGGCACTGAATACGGGCCAGCCGCCCACGGAAATCCACGCGCCGAGTTTGGGATAGCGGTTGCTGCCCGTCGCGATGATCTCCTGGCACCGCGTGCTGTCTTCCTTGATATCGTACGTCTCCACAATGCTGATGCCCGGGTATTTGGCGAGCGACGCGCGAGCCCCTTCAAGACGGCGCGCCAGGTTATTGGCACCGAGGCTGGTGATGAACGCCACCGTGCCTTTGCCGGCAAGCAACTTGGCGGTTTCTTCACCCATGACGATGCCAGACTGGTAGTCGTCCACACCGTAAAACGCCAGCCGCTTCGAGGCAGGCGCATCCGAGTCCCACGTGACGACCGGAATCCCGGCATCGACCGCGCGGTCAATCGTCGAGGTCAGGAACGACGCGTTTAACACCGAGATGGCAATGCCATCCACTTTCTGGGTGATGAACGATTCGAGAATCTCCTTCTGTTTCAGTTCATCGGCCTTGTCCGGGCCACGGTAGATGACTTCGACGCCCAGTTCGGCGGCCGCACGTTCACCGCCGATGCGCGCATACTCAAACACCGGAATGTCGAGGGACTTCGGAATCAGGGCAAAGCGCAGCTTCCTGGGCGCCGGGGGACTGTCGGGCGCGCCACCACCACACGCGACCACACCCATCACCGCCACAACCGCGACCAGCAATACCTTCTTCATGCCTCTCCCCTTCGCACCATGACCTGATCCATCACCACAATGACAATGACCGCCAGACCGACGATGACACGATCATAGAACGTCGCACCGGGAATCTGGGGCAGCGCGTTGCGCAGGACGCCAAAAATCAGCGCCCCAAGCACCGCCCCGGCAACCGACCCGCGGCCCCCGGTCAGACTCGTGCCGCCGACCACCGCCGACGCGATGATATCCAGTTCGTAGCCATTGGCGAGGTCGGCTTTCCCCTGTCCCTGGACCACCGCCAGCACAACGCCCGAGATCGCCGCCAGCAGGCCTGCGGTCACGTAGGCCGTCGTTTTCACCAGTCCCACGCGCAGGCCGGAAAAAAGCGCTGCGGTCTCATTTCCGCCCACGGCGAAAATGGCGCGGCCCCACTGAAAGCGCTTCATCAACACCTGGAAGACTGCCGCCAGCGTCACCATGACCAGGGGCGGCACCCAGTCGATCGACACGCCGGCCACCGTCCAGTTGCGCGGCAACTTGGCCGAAAGATCGTAGAACCGCGCCTCAGTGATGATGTAGCCCACGCCACGCCAGATCCCCATCACGCCCAGCGTGGCGATAAACGGCGGCAACCGCATCCCGACGATCAGCCACGACGATGCCAGCCCGGCCGACAGCCCCACCATCAGCCCCATGACCGCGCTCGCCGTAAGAGACCAGTCGGCCTGGACGAAGAAATACCCGGTCACCACACTTGTCAGGCCGATGACGGCGCCCGACGACAGGTCAATGCCGCCGGTGATGATGACGATGGCCGCACCGATGGCGGCGATGCCGTAGATCGAGGAGTACTTGAGAATCAGCAGCGCGTTCCCCACGTTGAGGAACGGGTGTCCGCCATCCGAGGGCCACAAGTACCAGGTGAAAAACGCGACCTCCAGCACGAGGATCATCAACGTGCTGAATTCGCGCACCCGCCACAACTGCTTCACGCCCTGCCTCGTGGCGGCTGATCGGCCTCGACGTCATGCGTGGCCAGCCGCATCACGGCCTCTTCGGTCGCATCGGCACCTTGCAATTCACCGCAGAGGTGTCCCTCGCGCATGACCAGGATCCGATCGGCCAACGCAAGCACCTCGGGCAAATCGCTCGAGACCATCAAACAGGCCATGCCCGCATCTGCCTGGCGTCGGATCAGGTTGTGAATCTCGAACTTGGCGCCGACGTCCACCCCCTTCGTGGGTTCGTCCAGCAGCAGCACACGCGGTGTGGTGGCCAGCCATTTGCCGGCGACAATTTTCTGCTGGTTGCCGCCCGACAACGCGTCCGGCGTCACGCGCATATTGGGCGTCTTGATGGAGAGCGACTCGACCTGCGCGCCCGCGGCCGCTTCCTCAGCGGCATCGCGGATCAGGCCCACACCCTGCTTGGCAGCAAGCGGCAACACCAGGTTGTGGCGCAACGAGAGATTGAAGAACAATCCCTGCCGCTGTCGATTCTCCGGCACCAGCGCCAACCCTGCCCTGGCAGCATCCCGAGCCGAGCGCACGTTGACGGCCCGGCCATCAACGGCCACCTGGCCCGCGTCGGGCGTGGCAAGGCCAAACAGGGTTTCGAGAATCTCGGTCCGACCCGATCCCACCAGGCCGAACATGCCGACTATCTCACCGGAGGCGACCTCGAACGAGACGTCGTCAAACGCCGGTCGGCGCGCAAGTCCGCGGACGCGGAGCGCTGGGGAACTGGGGAACTGGGGAACTGGGGAACTGGCGGCCCGCGGCACGCGCTTGGGCGGCTCGCGCCCAACCATCGCCCGCACAATGTCGTCGGAAGGCGTCGTCGCACGCTCGAAGGTGCCGACAAACTGTCCGTCGCGCAGGACGGTGATGTGATCGCAGAGGCGATAGACCTCCGGCAGCCGGTGCGAGACGAACAGCACGGTGACGCCCTGTTGCCGCAGTCGCCCCACCACGCTGAACAAGTGATCGACCTCGGCGTCGGTCAGCGAGGTGGTCGGTTCATCAAGCACCAGCACACGGCAGTCGAAGGCGAGCGCGCGGGCCACCTGGACCAATTGCGCGCACGCGGTCGAGACGCGCTCCATCGACGTGTCGGGAGTGACAGGGACATGAAGTTGCGTCAGCAACTCCTGGGTGCGTGCGCGCATGGCCCGCTCGTCCAGGCGCCCCCACGGGCTGGTGATCTCACGGCCGGCAAAGATGTTTGCGGTGACCGACAGATTGGGAAATGCGAGCATCTCCTGGTAGACCATGCCGATCCCGCGTTCAAGGGCCTCCCGGGGACTCGAGAAATGTATCCGGTCTCCGGCCCACGACAAATCACCGCGATCGGGCCTGATGATCCCGGCCAGGATTTTCAGCAGGGTTGACTTGCCCGCGCCGTTTTCGCCGACACACGCGTGCGCATCGCCGGCGGCCACCGTAAAGCTGACGCCTCGCAGCGCCTGAACGGCACCAAAGGCCTTCGCCACATCGCGAAACGCCAGCCCGGCAGTTGTCATCCGGCGGCAATCGTATACGATCGACCACCGGTCGGGGTCCAGGAGTCCAGGAGTCCAGGAGTCCAGAAGTCCCGGAGTCCTGGAGTCAAGGGAGAGTCATGAAGAGATTTGCGATGACGGTCACGATTGCGGCGGTTGCGGTGGGGTGCGGTGGTGGGGAATCATCTCGGCCGATGCCTGCCGACGATGTGCGTCTGACCTCCGTCCCCTTTGGCGCGACGGCCGACGGGACACCTGTGGACCTCCTCACGCTCCGCAACGGCAAGGGCATCGAAATGACGGTGCTGACCTACGGCGGCATCATCAAGTCGCTCAAGACGCCGGATCGGAACGGCGCGGCCGACGACATCGTGATGGGCCACGACACGGTGGCAGGGTACGAAGCGAACTCTCCATACTTTGGCAGCCTGATCGGCCGCGTCGGCAATCGCATTGCGAACGGCGCCTTCACGCTCGACGGCACGGTCTACACGCTGGCGAAAAACAATGGCCCGAACCACCTGCATGGCGGCCTCAAGGGCTGGGACAAAGTGGTGTGGAAGGCTGACCCCTTCCAGGACAGGACCGGGGTCGGCGTGCGGCTCGAGTACACGAGCGCCGACGGCGAGGAAGGGTATCCCGGCAAGGTCACCGCTCATGTGGTCTATACGCTGACCCCGGAGAACACACTGGTGGTGGACTACCACGCGACCAGCGACAAGCCGACCGTGATCAACCTCACGCAGCACAGCTACTTCAACCTGGGCGGCAGCAAGACCACCGACATCCTGGGCCATGAACTCATGGTGAACGCCGACCGCTACACGCCGGTGAACGCAACGCTGATCCCGACCGGGGAACTGGCCCCCGTCGCGGGGACGCCGTTCGACTTCCGCACGGCCACGGCGATCGGCGCGCGCATCAGTGACAAGAACCTCCAGCTGGACTACGGGAAAGGCTACGACCACAACTACGTGCTGACCCGTACGGGCGATGGGCTCCAGTTGGCGGCGCGGGTCTATGAACCGACGACAGGGCGCACGCTGGAGATCACCACCACCGAACCCGGTGTTCAGCTCTACACCGGCAATTTTCTCGACGGCACGATCACCGGCAAGGGCGGGCGCGTGTATCCCCATCGCTCTGGCTTCTGCCTGGAGACGCAGCACTATCCCGACTCGCCGAACCAGTCGAGTTTCCCCTCGATCGAACTCCGGCCGGGCGGTGAGTACACGTCGAAGACGATTTTCGCCTTCGGCAGCCGGTAGGGCGGCACCGGCCAAGGCCGTGGCCAGATCGTGGTGGAAGACCGGGCGTTCACGACACTGCCGGGTGGCGGCTGTGGATGCGGCTCAAACATCGGCTGTCCACGTGCAGCGCACCACCATTGTCGTAGATGAATCCCGCTTTCTTGAACCTGCCCATGAAGAAGTTCACCCGTGATCGCGTGGTGCCGACCATTTCCGCGATGATCTCCTGGGAAACGGAGGGCAGGACAGAGCTGAGATGACGAGCGTTGCAGCCGGCGAGGTGGAGCAACGTGTGGGCCAGCCGCTCCTCACCGCAAGACAGGAGCTGATCGATCAGGTTGGTCTCAAGCCGGAACTGACGCGTAATGAGAAACGCGATGAACCGTGAGGACAGCGCGGGCTGTGTCGACAGGAGTGCGGCCATCTCTGCCTTCGCCACCACGAGCACGGTGGTCGCCGTCATCGTCGTCGCGGTATGTAGCCGGACCGTCCGGCCGACCAGCGCCTCTTCGCCCAGAAAAGTGCCAGGCTCAGCAATGCCGGTGATCGCCTCCTTGCCGGTGGCTGCCGTGACGGCCAGCAAGGCGCGTCCGCTTTCGACATGCAGCACCGTGTCGGCATTGTCGCCCTGGCGAAAAATCTGCGTCCCTTTCGCGTAGCGGGCGATACCGAATGTTGCCCCCGCCGATTCCAGCAGCGTCCGCACCGCTGTGTATAGCCCAAGAGTCTCTCTCATGGCCGCCTCCATCTGCGCTGAACGTTGCAAGTCTCGTGCCCCCCGGCCAGTACTCGGCAGGCGCATGTTCCCGCAGCTTCCAGGGAACTGGCCAGGTTGTGGATGGCCCGTCAGCCCGACAACCTGTCGAGGGCCTGTGTGACCGCACGCTTGAAGAACGCGCCGGGGTCCGTGTGTGGGCAGTGCAATTCGAGCATGATCCAGCCGCCATATCCCGCTGCGTCGAGCGACCGTCGGACCTCGCCCCAGTTGATGAGGCCGTCACCAGGCGGCAAGTGGTCGTCGCCATACCCATGGTTGTCGTGCGCGTGTACGTGCATCAGGCGCGTCCCGGAGATCTCCACAAACCGGTGCCAGAAGCCGCCCAGGGCGGTGTGTCCGGTGTCGAGGCAGACGCCGATGTCCGGACCGAGGCGGCTCAGGTGGATGGAGATGACGGGGATGGCAACCGCCCGCACCGCGCGGTTGAGCGCGGCAATCTGCCCGGGCTGCAGTGTGTCGAAGTGTCGCGGCGGCGTGCCGACCTCAAGACCGGTCACTCCGCTCATCACGAGCGCGGGCAGGATTTCGGGAATCGGCGCCTCGACACAGGCCTTTCTCCTGCGCCGACACGCAGTTGATCCACAAGTCTGTCGGCGCCGGTCGCCACGAGCCCGGCATAGACGCGGGCCTCGAACGCCGCGCGCATGGACGTCTGCATTCGTCGCTCCCAGCGATCCCCCCACCACGTCCCGAAGGCGCTCCTGATGAACCGGAAATCAAGCGGATCCCCGACATGGGAAAAATCGATCGACACCACCGCCCGTCCACGGGGCCCGGGCCCGACCGGCAGGCCGTTGACCACCAGGGGAACCTCGCTCCGGACACCAGCCTTCAGCAGGAGGTGCGCCGTGTACTCCACCACGCGGCCGAGACCGGCCCATGCAGCATCGACGGTTCCAGCCGGCACGAGCCCGGAAAGGGATCAACAACCGGCGCATCGATGGGAATCCGCCCAGCGAAGTGATACCCGCGGCCGGTCATCAGGATGATCGGTGTCAGGCCGTAGCCACCCAGTGTGTGGCGCACCGCGCGGAAGACCGGTTCCATCTGGAGGAATACCGCCTCAGGATCCAGAAACGGATCACCGGGTCTCTCGGAGTTGTGGTGATCCAGGTCGATGAAGAAGATCAGGGACCGGCGGTCGCGCAGGGACCGCGCGAGGTCCGCCGCGTCCGTCCACACCTGCTCAAGTTCGGAGGCAGGCCGATGCCGTGCCGTATCCCAGCCGATCGGCCACGGTCCGGTCCACCTGCCCTATCGGCGCCGAAGTACTCGCGAATTCGCCGGCGCACATGCGGATCGGCGTAGTACTCGTCAACCGACTGCGCGAAGGGGATCACGTCGCCTCCACGGCCAGCCATCAAACACCTGGACCAGTTTCGGCAGGCGCCACTCGAACAAAGCCCGCAAGGCCGAGGCGCGGCTGACGACGACCATCGTGTTCCATACGGCACCGAGCGTCCGCAGATGCTCCGCCACTTCCAGCGGCGGCTTTTCGATGAACCGTCCCACGGGGCTGGTACAACACGTGGTGACTCGAGGCCCCCCCGGCCATCCGCACATGCAGGCGGTGTGAATCGTCGACGATGACAGTCGTCCGAGTGGCCGGTGCGAGGGGCGCAACACGGCGAAGGGTTGTCTCCAGCAGAGACAGGCCTCCGGCTGGGCGCCAGAACTGCTTGGGGACTCCGCCGGTCAGGCCGGCAAGCCGACGCCCCGCGCCGGCCGCCAGTACGATGGGCCACAACTCACGTCGCATCGCTCTGTTCGTACCTGCAGAATCGTTGCCTCGCCGCCGTCGGTGAGTGGTACGGCGACTTCGGACAGGCCACCGACAACGACGTCCGGGCACTCCTCACGGCTGCGGAATAACGCGCAGACGCATGCGGAAAATTCGCTCCCGCCCGCCATGCCACTTCCTTGTGACTGAGTCGGCGCGTGGGCGGCGCTCAGTCATGGCCAACGTCCTTTACTGATACACGATGACGGCCGGGGTGGGTGTGAGTCGAAGCACCTGCGCCGGCGAGAACAGATTCCGATCCTGCTGATAGAACAACTTGATGCCGGCGAATGCGAGCGGCTGTCGCATCACCGCACGATAGCTGGAGAGTTTGAGTGGTTGGGCCCCGAAGCCGTCCATGACAAGCGCGGTGTCCACAAGCGTGCTCGATCGGATCTTCGGCTTGTCGGGCAACATGTCGAGTCGAAATTGGTGAACGATGAGGACCTTCGGAGGCAGGTTGTGCGTACGAATCAGCCGTTCGAGCGCGTCGATCGCGACGTTGATGTCGGCCGCGTGGAGTTGCCCGATCTCCCGGCCTGGGACTTCGCAGGCGTCCATTGCAAACTCGGGATCCAACGCGAGATACACGTCCGGCTCCTTGAGCCAGGGCTCAAGCGCCGCGACCTCACTCGCCACCGTTGACCGGCCAACCTGGATATCGAGAATGAGCTTGAAGTCCTGTTGCCTGGCCTCATCAAGCAACGCCTGAATGATGTCGCCTGTCTCACGTCGGCGCCACAGCCCGTCCGCGCCTGGCGTACACTGCGCGACCACCGCGACGAGGTGATACGCCATCAGCACCGGCGTGTCGCTGACGGCCGTGTAGGCGCCGGCCTGGGCGCGGAATCGTGCCACGCGCGCAGCGCCAGCTTGCTCGCCAAGCGCACCCATGCGCGTGCTTCTGGGGTTGCCGTACCAGGTCAGCAGGATATGGGTGTCAAGCACACCCGCCCGCAATGCCGAGACCTCCAGCGCCGGCGCCAGAACGGCGGTGATCAGCAGGGCAACAATGGGGACGGAGGTGCGCATAGAACTCCACCTCTTCGGCTGCACGTGCCGTGCCAACGGTTTACGCCGGTCGAGTGGCGTCCGACCGCGCGCGGGCAAACGGGGACGTTCCCGCCCACCGCGACAGCAGCGACGGTAGGTTCACTGGCGGAGGCGTGTCGCGGATGGTCACGCGATGTCCACGCGCTCGGTGACCCCGGCCGAAATGGCCTGCCCCACTTCGATGTCGTCCACCACGCGGCCGAAGATCGTGGAGTGGCCCTCGCGCGCCTGCTTCAGAAAGAAGGCGACGTGATTGGGCGCGGGCTTCTGCTGCGCGGCCGGCGCCGCCGGCACTGCCGCCGAGCGCAGTGAAACACGGTGTAACATCGCGGTAGGCGAGTGACATGAGCGATTGCACCGACCAGTCGTCGGACCGCGCGGTGGGATGGGCTGCGGTCAGCGCGGCCTTCGCCGCCTTGGGCCGCGCCTTCCTGTGCATCGACGGTGAGTTCCGCGTGGTGCACGCATCCGAGTGGCTCGACCGGATGTTCGGCGCGGGCACGGCCAAGGCGGCCGAGGAGCAACGGCTGCAGGACCTCTTCGGGAGCGACCTCTTCGGTGAGGGCGGGGTGCTGCGCCTGGCGCTCTCCAACGGCGAGCGGCGCGAGGGCTGGCGCGCGCTGTTTACGGCGAAGCACGCCCATCATCTGGTCTCGCTGAGCGTGGCGCCGTTTCCGCGCGACCTCGTCACCGCGTGCGATCCGCGTGTCCAGTATGTCCTCGTGGTGCGCACGGCGGCGGAAGACTACGAGGATCCCCTCGGCGCGCCGAACGCGATGGGTGGCCTGATCGCGCGATCGCCAGCCATGCTCAAGGTGTTCGCGCTCGTGGATACGCTGCGCCACAGCGAGGCGCCCGTGCTGATCACAGGCGAGAGCGGCACCGGCAAAGAACTGATCGCCCGGGCAGTCCACGACCAGTCGCCGCGATCGCAGGGGCCGTTTGTGGCCGTCAGCGGCGGGGCCCTGCCATCCGAACTGCTCGAAAGCGAAATGTTCGGCCACACGCGCGGGTCGTTCACCGGCGCGGTCCGGGACCGCATCGGACGCTTTGAGGCGGCGTCGAAAGGCACCCTCTTTCTCGATGAGGTCGGCGATCTGCCGCTGTCGCTCCAGGTCAAACTGCTTCGGGTCTTGCAGGACGGCACGTTCGAGCGCGTCGGCGAGAACCAGACACGCACGAGCCACGCGCGCGTCATCGCCGCCACCAACATCGATCTCGCCCGGGCCGTGCGCGACGGCCGCTTTCGCAAGGACCTCTACTTCCGCATCCGCGTCGTCCCGATCGAGATCGCCCCGCTGCGCCGACGCCGTGAGGACATCGAACCGATCGCGCGTGCGCTGCTCGGGCGCATCGGCGCCCGGTACGGTCGATCACTGCAGTTTTCGCCGGACACGCTGCGCGTCCTGCTGCTCCACGACTGGCCGGGGAACGCCCGCGAACTTGAGAACGCCATCGAGTTTGCCGTGGCTGTCTGTGACGGCCAGACCATCCTGCCAGACCACTTGCCGGATCTGGCCGCCTTCAACCTGGCCGCCGGCGATCAAGGTCCGGGCATCGAGCCCGTGGTTGAGGCCGACGGCCATCGGCCGACCGCCACCGCCGCGGCCGGGGACTCTCTTCGAAGCGTCCTCGACGCTCACCATTGGCGGCGGGACAGCACCGCGCGCGCCCTCGGCATCAGCCGCATCACCCTGTGGCGGCGAATGCGCGACGCAGGATTGCTCTAGCAAACAAATACGCCTGAATCAGTTTGTTTCAACACTATATGTTTCATACAGAAACATATGGTTTCACTTGAGCTTCGGTCCATTAAATTTCACTTCGAAAGCTGAAGGATTCTCACTCCCCGCTTCTGGCACGGCCAGTGCTCTCTTGGAGTGTGTCGGCGCCTTTGTTATCCGTGCGCCGGCCTGAAAGGCCGATCGACGATGGCGAAAAGGACTCAATCCGGACTCTGGCTCATCGGGGCGTCCCTCCTCCTGTCAGCAGCAGTCGCGACACGAGCCAATGTGGGACTCGATTCGGCGCCGTCGCCTGAACCGCCACGATCGGCCGAGGCATACGTCGCACCTCAAGGCGCCCAAGCCGTCGGCCAGGACGTCTGCGCCACCTGCCACGCGGATGTCGCGGCGCAATACACACGGTCGGCCCATGGCTGGTTCCCGGAAGACACCACGCCGGACAAACTGGTCGGATGCGAGTCCTGCCACGGTCCCGGCAGTGTCCACGCTGAAAGCGGCGACGCCAAAGACATCCGCCGCTTCAAGACGCTGAATGCCCGCGATGCCAGCCAACCGTGCCTCTCGTGCCACCAGGCCGAGCATGCGCGCGAGTGGGCGACCAGCGAGCACGCGACGAACGACGTCGGATGCACGGACTGCCATCGCGTCCACCAGTCGCGCGAGGTCGCGCCGAAGATCGGTCGCGGCGACACCGCGGCGCCCCATGCCAACGCGCCGGCCGCGCGGAACTCGCTGATCAAGCCCGAACCGGAACTCTGCTTCACCTGCCACAAGAAACTCCGCGCGAAGTTCGCGTCGAGCTCCCATCACCCAGTCCGCGAAGGACGCATGACGTGCAGCTCCTGCCACGACACGCACGGCTCTCCTGGTGAGCACCTGTTGCGCACGGCAGAGCGGACCAACGATCTCTGCGCCACCTGCCACTCCGCCAAACAGGGCCCCTTCATGTTCGAGCATGCGCCCGTCGAGGAAAGCTGCATGACCTGCCACGACCCGCATGGCACGGTCGCCAACAACCTGCTCAAACAGGGAGAACCGTTCCTCTGCCTGCAGTGTCATGAGATGCACTTCCACAACGCCCGCATCTCGCCCACATCGCCGGTCAACCTGGCGGCGGGCGGTTCGACCAATCCAAACGGGGCGGCCGGTTTCCAGCGCGCCTTCGGCACGCGGTGCACCACCTGCCACGCCCGCATTCACGGCTCAGACACTCCGTCGCAGGGCGTCTCCGGCGGCGGCAAGGCCTTCATCCGGTAAGGCGAGGTGACTCAATGATTCGCTCACGATTCCTTGCAGCGTCCCTGGCGGTCATGACGCTTCCGCTCTGCGCGGCGGCGGCCGCCGCACAAACGCCACCGCCGACGACGGGCCCACCGCCCGCGACTGTCACCTCGCCACCCACCACCCGGCGCCTGGTGGAGGGCACGGTCTCGGTGGGCATCCTCACCAGTGACAGCACCGGCAACCCGCAGCGCGTGGGCCAGTACGACGACATCTTCGATACCACACGCGCCCGCACAGGCTTCGAGTTGTGGGGCCAGAACGGCCGGGTCAAGTTCGATCTGGCGGCGTCGCACGGGGGCGACCGGAGCGACCAGCGTTATTCGGCTGATGTGGCCATCGGCCGAATGGTCAAGGCACACGTGCAATATCAACGGTCACCAAAGCGGCTCGATCACGATCCGCTGACGTACGTCGATGCCGCGTCCAACATCGGCGGCACCTTCGTCGTCGAGCACACCGACACGGATCCGTTCGCGGAGTACGGCTTCGACTACGCCGAGCTCGTCTCGCGCCTCGAAGTCGTGTTGCCAAAAGCGCCCTTCCTGCGGTTCTACGTCAGCCACCGGCAGGAGACACGCAGCGGTCGTCGGCAGTCGCTTGTGACCTCCCACTGCGCCACGTGCCATGTGGTGAGTTACTCGCGCGAGATGGATCAGAAGACATCGGACCTCATCGCGGGGATGCGGCTATCCACCGCCAGGGTGTCGGTGGACTACCAGTATCAGAACCGGCGTTTCGACGAGAACGGCGGAGGACTGACACACACGTACGACCGGGCTGTCCATCCGGTCACACTCGCCGAGGTGTTTCTCAACCGTGTGCAATTCGACCAGCGGGACGGACCTCTGCCCTTCGACACGATGCCGTCGATTGAAACGAGGCGGCACGCCCTGAGGGCCGCGGCCACGCTCCCGGGAGAGATACGGACGACCGGAAGCTTCACGTCCACCCGGACGCGCAACCTCGACACGAATCTCCAGACGCGCCAACTCGGCGGCGTCGGACGGTTCGTGGTGCCGCTCGGCGCGCGCGTCAGCCTCCGTGGCAGCGCGCGACGATACACGATCGAGTCGGACAGCGTGGCCATTGACGTGATCGAGCTCGTCTCTCCGGCCGGCCCCTCGGCGGGCCGCACGTACGCGCAGGCGTATCCGACGTTCGGCAATCCGGACTACGTGCGCGAATCCTCACTCTCGCGTACGCCAACAGACATGTCGTTGGAGCTGTCCTGGAAGCCGTTCAAGAACACGACGATGCGCGCCGGGTACGTCTGGGAGGAGATTCGGCGCGATCACTTCGCGGTCAACCGCACCACCACGCAATCGCTGCTCCTCAGCGGACGTGGCACGCTGGCCAAGGGCCTTCAGTGGCGGTCGCGCTTCGACTATGACTGGACACGCGACCCGTTCCTCAACGAACGAGCGGCCCTTCCGGCCGTCCTGCAGCCGACGCCCAGTCCCGGCAGCCTCCCGTTTACCGGGCTGCAGTACTACCAGATGTACGGCGCGCGCCAGGCCGACCTGACCTCGTTTCCGACACGTCACGGGTCATTCGATCAGACGGTGACGTGGACGCCGGCACAGGCGGTCTCGATTTCCGGTCACTACCGGTGGCACGGCGCCTCGAACGACGACCTGACCTTCTCCACGTGGGAGCGCACTTCGCATGCGCCTGGCGTGGAGTTCTGGATCGCACCCAGTGAGCACTGGAGCCTGATGGCTGGGTATACGTACCAGAAGGAGACGCTGGAAACGTACCTGTACACGCTCGCCTTCAGTGGTTGAGCAGGCGGAATCACCGGGGGCCAGTTTGGCTCCCTTGCCGACCAAAGTCGCTACACCACCACGACCAACACGGCGTTCGCTGCGCTACAGATCTTCCCGTCCTCGCGCTTCGAGTTGTTTGCCAACGTGCTCTACACGCGCGGGACAGCGGCGATTGATCAACTGAACTACGACCCGACACTGCTGCCGGGCCCGATCGCGGGCTTGGACTTCGTCCTCATGTCGAAGAGCTTCAGTGACTTCTCGGACCTGCGACAGCGGTATGCCACAGGCCTGGCGGGCGCCAACGTGCGAGTGACGTCCAACGTGGTGTTCAACGGAACGATTGAATATCGCGACTACCGGGATGAGCAGCCGTACTTGTTTGATACGACCGGCAAGCGCTGGACCGGGGTTGCTGGACTCACGTGGGTGTGGTGACGACGCGCACGGCCGGCGCGCCGGTGGTCAACCGCCCGATCACCGACGCGCGACCGAAGCCATCGTCGTGAAACGCGGCCAACACCGACGCCACGGCGTCTACCGCGCAGGCCACGAGCAGGCCGCCGCTGGTTTGGGGATCGGTCAGCAGCGTGCGGTCCATGTCGGACGCGCCGTCGAGCACAACGTCCTTCCCGTAGCCGGCCCAGTTGCGCGCCGATGCGCCGGTCACACAGCCGTGTTCTGCAAGCGCCTCGACGCCCGGCAGCAGCGGCACCTGCGACATCGAGACTTCGGCGCCGAGATTCGAACCACGGCAGATCTCCAGCAGGTGGCCCAGCAACCCGAAACCGGTGACGTCGGTGAGCGCATGAACACCCGGAGTCGCAGCGAGACGCGGACCAGGAGTATTCAACCGGGTCGTCGAGGCGATCATTTCCCGGTAGCCGTCAGCGTCGAGCAGGTCCTTCTTCAGCGCCGCCGAGTAGATGCCCACGCCGAGGGGCTTGCCCAGCACAAGCGCGTCACCGGCGCGCGCGTCGCTGTTCTTCTTGATTCGATCCGGGTGGATAAGGCCGAGCGCGACGAGCCCATAAATGGGTTCGACGGAATCGATGGTGTGCCCCCCCGCGATTGGAATGCCGGCGGCCGTGCACACCGACTCGCCCCCTTCGATGATGCGGCGAATCACGTCGACGGGCAACTTGTTAATCGGCATCGCCACCAGCGCCAGCGCCATGATCGGCGTGCCGCCCATGGCGTACACATCCGAGATGGCATTGGTCGCCGCGATACGCCCGAAGTCGTACGGGTCGTCGACGATCGGCATGAAGAAGTCGGTTGTCGCAATCAACGCCTGCTGGTCGTTGATCTTGTACACCGCCGCGTCGTCTGACGTCTCCAGCCCAACCAGCAGCGCCTCCGGCACCACTCCGCCGGCGTGTTTCAGAATTTCGGACAGGACGCCCGGGGCGATCTTGCAGCCGCAACCACCGCCATGCGAGAACGATGTGAGTTTGATCACGCCCTGATTATCCACCAAAGCAGCAACATGAGCCGACGGCTGGACGCCTACGCACTGAGTGGCGCCGGAGCGCCGGCCGGTCGCCTGTGACCTGCTTCGCCGGCTTCGTACGCGGCCACCACTCGTCCGCGAAACGCCATGTCGTATGGTGCTGCCATGGCGCCGGCCAAGTACACATCGCGCGTCAATTCAAGTGAGCACCGGGGTGAGGGGGAGTTACCACGGCACCGACGTTCCCTCTGGATGGCGTGCCAGCACCTGGCGGGCGTGGGCACCGACGCGCTCCCAGATGGTCGCGCGCGAGCCGATGTTGAACACGAGAAAGTCGCGAAGGGCCCGCTCGTCGTGTGACACGCGCGCGCGATCATCGCGAGTGATCAGCAGGCCGTGCCCGATCGCGATCCGGGCCACCAGCGCCCGGGGGTCCGCATGGGTTCCGGACATCCCTGCGAAGGTGTCCCGGAACGTTGCGCCCGCGCCCGCCTGACCGAGCGCCGCGCCCACGGCGACAAACCGGCGGAAGATGTCGCGCAAGCGGGCATACCGTGTCACCGGCAGCACGCTGGCGACCAGTGTGTCCGCGCGGCCGGCGCCCGCCAGGAACGCGGCAAGCGCATTCGCGGCCGGATCGTGGGTTGGCGGCTTCAACTCGTCACGGTCCATCGGCAAGAACAGGCCGTGCACATACGACACCTGTGCCAGAGTCGCCAGCGGATGGGTGCTCTGATCGAGCACATCGAGGTGCCACAACAGGCCGTGACGTGCCGCCCGATGTCTGACGCGGGCCCCCTCGAGCAGGAACTTCCGATGGGTGTAGGACGGCGTGTAGTCGGGCCGGTGTTCGCCCACGGTTGGCTTGGCCGTGTTTGGGGCTGCCTTTGGACTCTGCACGTAGGTGGTGCGCCAGCCCTGCTCACTCAGTCTCACACCAAAGTCGGTATCAGGCGAGATCGAGTCCGGCATCCCCCCGCCGCCAAAACAGGACGTGCGGAACAACCTGATTCCGACGACCTGGCCCACCATGGGGTCACGGAGTTCGCCCACGACGATGCCCGTGTCTGGCTGCATCTCTGCCAGGAGCCGCTCGACACACGTGGGGTCGAGAATCATGTCGGCATCCACCTGGACAAAATACGGTGTAGTGACCCGGCGTGCCCCCTCGTTAATCGCCCGAGAGAAGGGCGACACGCGCTCGACGATGAGGTGTGCGTGCAGGGGCTGCGACTGCGTCAAGAGACTGTCGAGCGCGCGCTGCGTATGCGGCTCCCCCACCGACAGCACGACGGCCGTCACCTCGTTCACGTCGCGGCCTCGCCGGCACCGACCTGCGCCTGCACGTATTGATCCACCACCGTCACGCTGTCGCCGAACGCCACCACCGTACCCCGATCCAGCCAGAGGGCCTTCGAGCAGAACGTGCGCGCGAACGCCATGTCGTGCGTCGCCACCAGGAACGTTCGGTCGCGATGCTGCGGCTCCTCGAAGAACGCGCGGGTCTTCCTCTGGAACGAGAGGTCGCCGGCGGCCAATGCTTCGTCGATGAGGAAGATGTCTGCCGCGATGTACCGGACGACCGAGAATGCGAGGCGCGCGCGCGTGCCCGTGGACAGGTGTTTGAGCTTCGTGTATGCGAACCCTGGGATGCCGGCCCACTCGAGGACGTCGGGCAGGAGCGTACGCATCTGGGCAGGATCGACACCGTACAACGCGCCGTACATCAGCGTGTTGTCAGAGACGCTCAGCTCGTCGATCATGCCCACGCCCAGCGACGTCAGCAACACCATTTCGCCCCGCACCTCAATGGTGCCGGTGGTGGGCCGCAACAGACCAGCGACAATCTTGAGCAGCGTACTCTTGCCGGCGGCGTTGTTGCCGACGAGTGCGATGCGGTCGCCGTGCGACATCGTCAGGCTCACGTCGCGCAGGGCCTTCCGGGGGGCGGGCCCGACGTGGCCTCCCGCCACGGACTCGCGCAGCATCCGGAAGAGGGTCCGCGGTGCTTCTTCGACCCTGAAATCCCTTGTCACCTGCCGAATGTCGATGACCACCCTGTCGCCCAGCATTAGAGGCGCTCCAGCAGAGCCGGCTCAGCGCGGCGAAAACACGCGACCACCGCGACGGTGATCAACCCGTTGATCAGCAGAAACGTACCGAGTTGGGCAACGGGGGGCCACCGCCCTTCCAGCAGGATCGTCCGTGAATAGCCAATGACCTGGGCCAGGGGATTCAGGGAGGCGACGACGCGGAGAGTTGGCGACAACGCGTCGAGGCTGTAGATGATTGGCGTCCCGAAAAACAGAATTCGCATGCCGACATCGAACAGATGCTCGAGATCGCGCACGAATACATAGATCATCGACAGCAGCAGCGAGGCCCACAGCACCAGCAGCAATTGCAGCAGCAGCACCAGCGGCAGCGCCAGCAGCGCCCACGACAGGGGCGCGCCGCTCAGCAGCGCCACGAGCGCGGTCAACCCCATCGAGATCAGGAACTCCGGCAGGTTTGCGAGCAGCGCGCTATAGACCAGGATGTCCTTGGGGAAGATCACGCTGGTCGCCAGGCTCCGCATGCGCCCCAGCGCCCGCATCGCCGCCCCGGCGCTCTTCGAAAAATGGGTGAACTGCACGAGGCCCACCAGCAGGTACACCGGGTACAGCGGGATCGCCACGCCCACCTGCCGGCTGAAGAACGCCCACAGGACCAGCAGCATCAGCAGCGGATTCAGAAAGCTCCAGAGATAGCCGAGCCCCGTACTCTGGTCGAGCAATCGGTGCTGCGCGGTCGTCAACTGGCCGAGCAACGCGAGGTGTTTCCGCGACCACGGAGTCATGCGCCTGTCACCGCGTGATAGTGGCGCGCCTGCCACAAGGCGAGGCTGAGCACGCGCCACAGCAGCCGGGTTGCATCCCCCAGCCTGGCCAGATGCAGGCGATAGACCCGAGCCAGCTGTGCCTGATCAATCGTCAGTCCGAGCAATTCGCGGCGCGAGAGGACGAGATCCTCAAACAGGGGACGAAGCGGTCCGCGCAGCCACGCCGACATCGGCGATTCAAACCCGCGCTTGGTGATGGTCTGAAAGCCGGCGTGCCGGACCAGCGACGCCCGCAGTGGCAGTTTGCCCACACCGCGCCGCAGGTCGACCGCCGATCGCCAGTCAATGCGCGCAGCCACGTCAACCACCTCACGGTCCAGCAGCGGCACGCGGACCTCCAGTGAGTGATGCATGCTCGCCCGATCGACCTTCTGCAACACGCTGCCCATGTGGCCACTGTATTCGTTCCACCGCAGCCACAGCGCGAGCGCGTCAACGCCGTGCCCATCGAAATTGAACAGCGTGCACGCCGGCGGAAATGCCGGCAGGTCCGGGAAGATCGCCGCCAACTGCTCGGGGTCGACAAACCGCTGCCGGCGGAGCTGCTCGGCCCCGGCCGAGGCTCCGGTAGTGAATGACGCCCCTTGCCATCCGGCACGCCACCCGCGCATGGTCAACCGGGATGGGGGCGCCAGCGGGTCGATCATGCGGCCCGGGTACCCCCAGAAGATGTCATCGCCGCCGTCACCGCTGAGGACCACTGAGACCTGTTCGCGCGCGACGCGGCTGATGAGCGCCATCGGGAACAGGGAGTAGTCGTCGTGCGGCTCGCTGCTGGCGGCCACCACATCGTCGAGCACGGAGATCACATCGTCGGGCACAATCTGTCGGACGACATGGTTCAGTCCCAGTGCCTCCGCGTACCGCCGTGCGTCCGGCGATTCGTCCAGGGCGTCGCCGTTGGTGCCGAGGGTGAACGCTGGAAAGTCAGCGCTGGTGGCCTCACGCATCTTCGCCGCAACCAGCGGTGAGTCGATCCCTCCTGACAAGAAGACGCCCAGCGGTACGTCACTGACCATCTGTCGTCGGACCGCCGAGGCCACGGCGGCGTCAACCGCTTCGAACGCTGCGTCACCAAACAGGTCTGGTTCCGGCGCGCGCGGGAACGTGAAGTGCCGGCCCTCCTCCAGCCGTCCGGTATGATCAGCCGACATCCAGGCGCCGGCCTCGAGCGCCCGGGTGCCGCTGACCAACGCGAACGGCGGCGGCACGTACCCGAGATTCGCATAGAGCGCGAGGCCCTCCGGCGTCACGACGCTGTCGCCGGCCCACGGATGCGCGAGGATCTGGTCATACTGCGACGCAAACAGGAGTCCGTCCACATGACGCAGCACATAGAGGGGCTTGATCGCCGCGTGGTCGCGGGCCAGCAGCAGCCGCCTCGCCTGGGTGTCGTAAAAGGCCAGCGCGAACATGCCGTTGAAGGACGCGAGCGCCGCGTCGCCCAGTTCCGCCAGGGCGTACAACACCACTTCGGCATCGCCCGTGGAGCGGAACCTCACACCTCGATCCTCGAGGGTCTTTCGAATCTCGCGAAAATTGTACAGCTCGCCGTTAAAAACGAGCGCATACCGCCCATCGCGCGTCAGCATGGGCTGATGACCGGCCGGCGAGAGGTCGAGGATCGAGAGGCGCCGGAAGCCAAGCAGGCAACACCCGTCGTCGGACCAAAGGCCGGCATCATCGGGCCCCCGGCGCGACATCAAATCCACGGCGCGGACGATGTCTGCGCGAAAGGCATTGGCGGGCCCGCGGAACGTAATCATGCCGACAATGCCGCACACGCGCTTAGATCTCCGGACTCGCGACGTTTCCCCTATGATAGTGCGGCGCCGCGGTGCGGAAGGGGACCTCGCGGCGTGTCATGAGCGAAATTATCGTATCAAAGGACCGTGCGGCGAACATGACAACACCATTGTTCTCGATCGTGATTCCGACCTACGCACGGCCACACATCCTGCGCGAATGTCTGGCTGCGGTCGCGCGCCTCGACACGCGGGCGGACTTCGAAGTCATTGTGGTGGACGACGGCAGCCCTGAGCCCATCGGCCCTGTGGTGGACGCCTTCCGCGACACCCTGCCCATTCGCCTGGTCCAGCGCCCACGCGGAGGCCCTGCGGTCGCCCGCAACACCGGCGCAACCGTCGCGCGCGGACGGTACCTGGCGTTCACCGACGATGACTGCAGGCCTGCGGCTGATTGGCTGACGGTGCTGGCGGCAGAATTCGAGCGGGATGGCCGTCGCCTGCTCGGCGGCCGGGTCGAAAATGCGCTGACACACAATCTCTATTCAGAGGCCAGCGAACGGATCGGACAATTCGTGTACGAGTACAGCCGGAACAACGGCGCGCAGGAGCCCTTTTTCACCACGAACAACGTCGCGGTGTGCGCGGAGCACTTCCGGGCCATCGGTGGATTCACGAGCCTGATCCCGAGCGCGACCGCTGAAGACAAGGAATTCTGCGATCGCTGGCGCGCCAATGGCCTTCCGCTGGCGCATGTTCCAACGGCGGTGGTGTACCACGCTCATCACCTGACGTTCAGAGGATTCCTGCGGCAGCACTACAACTATGGACGCGGCATTCTGGCCTTCCGCCTGCTCAGGCGCGGCCGTGGGAACAGCCACGACCTGGTGCCCGAGCCCGTGACGTTTTACCTCGACCTGCTCGCGTCGCCACTTCGCCTTCAGGCGAAGTCGGGAAAGTGGCGCCTCGTGGGCCTTCTGGCGTGTTCGCAACTGGCGACGGCGACCGGCGCGCTGATTCAGATGCTTCGGTGGCGCGAGTTGCGGCGGATCCGCGCGGCCGCAACAACTGAGGCCTGAGGTGAGCGCCAGTCCGGCCGTTTCTGTCGTCATCCCCACCTTCCATCGTCCCGAACTGGTGCTGCGCGCCGTGCGCAGCGCTCTCGACCAGACCATGGCGGACCTCGAGGTCATCACGGTGGTGGATGGTCGCGATGCGGCCACGTGTGAGACGCTGGCCACCGTCGCCGATCGGCGCGTGCGCGTCCACGTCCCTGCCCGACACCTGGGCAATGCCGACGCCCGCAATGCCGGCGTGGCACTGGCGCTCGGGCCGTGGGTGGCGTTCCTGGACGACGACGACATCTGGATGCCGGACAAACTCGAACGGCAGCTTGCGGCCGCCACGCGGGCCACAGCCGCACAGCCGATTGTGGTGTGCCACATGCTCGCGCGCACCGAGCGCGGAGACTTGAAGTGGCCGCGACGCCTGCCACGCCAGGGCGAAGATTGGAGTGAATATTTTTTCTGCCGGCGGACGCCGTTTACCGGTGAAGGCATGGTGACGATGTCCACCATCTTCACCACGCGCGCGCTGTTAACCGACGTGCCCTTCTCGAGCGGCCTGGCGCACCTCGTGGATCCGGACTGGCTGTTACGGGCCGTTCGCAGGCCCGGGGTGGAGATGATGTTTGTCGCGGGAGCTGCCCCGCTCATCGTCTGGCACATCGAGCACGACCGCTCTCGCATCACGAACCGGCGGGAGTGGACGGCGGCCTACGACTGGGGCCGCCGCAATCGCGGGTTGTTCTCCTCGCGCGGCTACGCGGCGTTTGTGCTCCATGTCGTCGGGTCCAACGCCGCGATACAGGGTGACTCTCGGGCGTTCCTCACCCTGATGCGTGAGGCGTACCAGAACGGCCGGCCGGCACTGGTTGACGTGGTCTCACACGTGGCGAACTTCATGCTGCCGACACCGGTGCAGCGCCGCGTCGCCCTGTGGTACGCACGGGCAACGGCCCGCGGATGAAGATCCTCCTGGTCAACGACTACGGAGTGCTGGTCGGGGGCGCCGAACGCGTCACCGTGGACCTGCGCGACGGGTTGCGCGCGCGCGGCCATGATGCGCGCCTCCTCGCAAGCGACGCAGGAGCCCCCGGGCTGGCCAGCCGGGCCGACTACACGTGTCGCGGATCGAATGACACCGCGCGGCTTCTCCTCCAGGTCTGGAACCCGTGGGCGGTCCGGCGGCTTCGGCAGGTCCTGGCGCAGTTTGAGCCCGACGTCGTCCATGTCCGCATGTTCCTCACGCAGTTGTCACCCGGCATCCTGCGGTGGCTCCCGCCGGATCGATCGCTGCTGCACATCGGGAACCACCAGACCATCTGCCCGCTCAACACGCGCGTACTGCCCGACGGGTCGCGGTGCGGTGTTCGTGCCGGCGTTGAGTGTTATCGACACGGGTGCGTCTCGGTTCCTGGACTCGGGCGTGCGCTCCTGCAGCTTGGCGGATGGCGGCGTCGCGCCTCGGTGTTCCGGATGGTGGTCGCCAACAGCCACGCGATCGCGGCCACGCTGCGGGAGAACGACGTGCGGGTAGACCGGGTGGTTCCAAATGGAACCCGCGGGGTGCCGCCTCGCCCGCCGCTCACCGGACCACCGACCGTCGTCTTCGCCGGTCGCCTGGTGCCGCAGAAGGGTGTCGACCTGCTGGTCCAGGCCATGGCCATCGTCATCACGCAGCAGCCTGATGCACGCCTGCTGATCATGGGGGATGGCCCTGATCGCGCGCGAATCGAGGCACTGGTGAAGACACTCCAGCTCCGTGACCACGTGCAGTGCTGTGGGCACATTCCGCACCCGGCGCTCAGCGAGCATCTCGGGGCAGGGTGGGTGCAGGTGCTGCCGTCGAGATCGCCTGAGCCGGGAGCCAATGTGATTCCCGAAGCCATGATGCGAGGCACTGCCGTGGTTGCCACGCGTTTTGATGGGGCGCCTGAAGGACTCCGCGACCAGGTGACCGGATTCCTGGTGGCACCGTTCGACGTGCCAGCACTGGCCGGCCGGCTGCTCACGCTGCTGCGCGACCGGGCACTGGCGGAACAGATGGGACAGGCTGGCCGCAAGGTGGCACTCGCCGAACTGACGACCGACCTGATGATCGAACGGTTTGAGGCGGCTTACGCGACGTGGAGTTGACTGCGCCGGGTGGCGTTGCGCCATCCGGGCCGATTGACCCGAGTGGCGGCAACCACCGAAGATAGCCGACATGCCCGGACACGAGGAATGGCTGGAGGTGGCGCGCACGGCGACGGCCGACGACCTGCGCGAACATATTTTGACGGGGTTCAAGAGCGGCAAGCCGTTCACGCCGTATGCGCCGACCATTGTGCTGCCCTCACCGGTGGACTGGGTGCTGGACTTCGGCTGCGGGGTCGGTCGCAATTTCCCGTGCGTGCGGACGCTTGGCAGGCACGTGGCCGGGTTCGACCTTCCGCCCATGATCGCGCGGTGCCGCGTGTTGGCATCGCCGGTGGACCTGCTGTCAGACGACTGGCACGCCCTCAAGAGCCGTCGCGTTGACCTCATCTTCGCGTCGCTGGTCCTGCAACACATCGAAGTGGACGTCGTGCTCGGCTACCTGGCTGATTTCGCGCGTATGGCGCCGACGACCTACCTGCTGACGCGCGACAGCAGTGACTTCGGTGTGCGCGTGCTCGATCTCGTCGCCCAGAGCGACGCCTTCGACGCCAGCGACTGCTCGGTCGTCGATCACGATCCTGTTACGCACCAGCTGCGGGTGTTGGGACGAGTGCCGTTCGAGCAGGCCCGTCAGTCCACCGAACCGGCCCACTACGAGGTCTTGTTGCGGAGCAGAACCCCATGATGAGTGCACTTGATCGCCACACCGCCCTTCGGAGATGCGCCGGACTATACTCCGCTCACTGTGCTGCCTGAACTGCCCGCCCGCTGGATCGCCACCCTCCTGCCCAACGGGATTCCGGACGAACCACACGCGACGTGCGATCGCTGCGCCATGTGCTCAGACGACGCGCCCGCGGGCTCGGCGTCATTTTTTCATCCCGACGCCAAATGCTGCACCTACGAACCGGCGCTGCCGAACTTCATCGTCGGCCGGATCCTGCGCGACACGGACCCCGCGATGCAGTTCGGGCGACGCACCGTTGAGGCGCGCATGGCCGCCCGGCTCTCGGCGACGCCCTGGGGCCTGGAGCCGACACGGCGTCACCGCGTGCTCTACGGCAACAGCCCGGAGCTCTTTGGGCGAGCGCCGGACCTCCGATGCCCCCACTATCAGGGAGACGGCGCCGAAGGGACGTGCGGCATCTGGCGGCATCGAAACGCGGTATGCGCCACATGGCACTGCAAACACGTGCGAGGCGATGTGGGTCTGCAATTCTGGAGATCGCTGTCGGGCCTGCTGTCGGAAGCCGAGTGGGCACTCGGCGCGTGGTGTGTGACCGAACTGGGCGGGCCGACGGCTGAACTATGTCGCGTCATGGACCGAACGACGACGCGTCTGGCGCCGGCCGACCTGGGCGGCCCTCCGAACCAGGCGGAGTACGAGGCGTACTGGGGCTCGTGGACGGGGCGCGAATCCGAGTACTTCACGCGCGCGGCGGCCCTCGTGGATCCGCTGGACTGGGCGGCCGTCGAGCGGATCGGCGGCGTACGGATTCGCGCACACGCGACACTGGTGCGCGACGCGTATCAGGCGCTGGTGTCCACCGAACTCCCGCAGCGCACGACGCTCGGTACCCTGCGAGTGTTGTCGGCCGCTGACGGCAAATGCACGGTGCAGACGTATAGCGGCTACGACCCGCTGCGCATGCCAGCCACCCTGATCTCGCTGCTGCCGCAATTCGACGGCAGTGACACGCACGAGACGGTCACGAGGATTGCGAGCGCGTCTGGTGTCCAACTGGGCGACGGGATCATTCGCAAACTGCTGGATTTTGGACTCCTCCGCAAGGCCTGAGGGCATCCGAACCACCCGTGACTCAGTTCACGTACAACGTGCGAATCTGAAACAGGATGTACAACCCGATCAGGCCGCCGATAATGGCTCCCACGATGGACCCGGCTATCAGCGAAGCCACGATCCCGACCATTTGCGAGTAGAACAGCAGCGTCCACGCCGATTTCTTCCGTCCGAACAGCCCCGGCAGCGCCAGGCCCAGCAGCACGATCTGCGCCAGAAACAACACCGCGAGGAACCCGAACCCCGTGCCGTAGCCGACGCCGCCAAACGGCATCAGCGCCGTCCCGATGCCAAGCATAACGAGCAGGCCGGGCAACGAAAGGATCAGCAGTACGAGCGCGATCCAGGGGCCGAACTTCACCAGGAACTCCCGAATCTCTCCGGGTATCTGGAACGGGGCCTTCTGGACGAGATAGAAGTCAAGGAACCCTACGAGGTCGCGCGGTGCCTGATCGGACGTGGTCATGAGAGCCTCCTGCTGAAACAGTCGCGGCATTGTAGTTCAAACGGCGGCACGCAGCCGCGCCTCAGCCTCGGCATAACGACGCCTCAAGTCCGCGTATGTCGCGGCGGCAGACGCATCGGGCGTCACTCGGCTCGACTCCACCGGGGCGGCCAGATTCCTGACGATGTCCGGCCAGGGCACCGGATCGGGTGACGAGGCCGCGTCGGCGTGCCACGCCCGTAGCGCAGAACCCAGACACGCGGAGTTTCCCACGGGGAGCTGATAGACGTCGGCGTCGAAGACATTGGCCATGACCTGCAACACATCGCGGTTGGCAGCGGCGCCGCCCGTGGCGTGAATCCGGCGGACGCCCACGCCCATCCAGCGCGAGTGGTTGGCCATCGCCATCATCTGCGCTTCAACCACCCCCCGCACGTTGCCCGGCACATCGTCAGGCTCGAGGCCGACACGGCGCACGCCGGCGACGGGAACGTCGGGCGTGATTTCGGGATCGAACCAGGGAAACATCAGTCGGCCGTAGTTGCCTGGGGGCGTGGAACGAAGCGCCGAGGAAAAGCCGGCCCAGTCAAGCCCATAGGCGTCGCGCACGCGCTCACGCGCCAGCGATCCATTCTTGAAGACGGTGATCCCCATGAAGTCACCGGTCGGCGCGCCGAAGACATGACCAATGCCGCCGGGGTCCACCCTCGATTCGCGCATGATGCCGGCAATCGTGTCACTGGTGCCGAGAGAGACCACCATGTGTCCGTCCGCCACCAGGCCCGTACCGACGAGGCTCGACGAGTTGTCGCCCGTCCACGCCACAATACGTGCCGACGGCAAGCCGAACCGCGACTGCCAGCGGGGCGCGAGCGTGCCAATCACGGTGGCGGACGGCACAATGCGCGGCAGTTTTGACGCGAGTCCGGGTGCCGTGGCGTCCAGGGCCAGCGGCCACCAGTCCTGGGTCGCGAGGTCCATCAGGTTCATCCCGCTGGCATCACCAGGGTCAAGCGGCGCATCGTCGCCCGTGAGTTGGGACGCCAGAAAAGAACTCACCAGATGGATGCGGGCCGTGTCGGCGTAGGCCCGCGGCTCTGTCTTGTGGAACTTTCGAATCTGGGGTCCGGTAAAACGTTCATAGGCGCGCGACCCCGTGCGCTGGGCCAGCACCGCGGCACCACCCACTGCGGCGGTGATTTCCGCGCACTCGTCGCGCGTGCTGCTGTCCATCCAGATTGGGGCCACGGACCGTGTGAGCGCCCCGGTGCTGCTGAGGTAGACGCTGCCATGCTGCTGTGCACACCCGCTGATGGCGCATAGACTGCGGATGTCGATGCCGCACCGCGTCACGCGGCCCAGCATCTGCTCCAATGCCCTCACCCACATCTCTGGCGACGAGACCCGGACGAGCGGGTCGTCGGAGGGCAACACACCATGTGAGGTGCCGAACTCCGGAAACGTCTCATCAAACGGCATCGCGTCCTGCCAGAGCACTTCCGCGCGACCGCCGGTGACAGCGATGAGAATGGCTGACAGGCTTTGCGTGGAGCTGTCGAGCCCGAGGTAACACCTCTGGTGGGGGCTCACGGAACTTCCCAGCCTCCAGACACCGAGGAACGGAATGCCGCATCGATGACGGCCATGTTCTTGACCGACATCTCAAGCGGATACGGCGCTGCGCGCGATTCAAGAATGGCGAGCGACAATTCGTCGGCCTGAACGCGGTACTGATCACACGCCGGAATCTCCACCGTCTCGACCGTCCTGCCGAACAGGTCGCCCTGGGTATCCACAAAGAGTCGGCACGGGCGATCGGGCGGCGCGTTGAAAGGAATCTCAACTTCGAGGCGGCCGCTCGTGCCAAACACCTGCACACGCTGGTAGGGCGCGAGCCTCGTGCTGCAGACGCCAATGGCCTGTCCCGAGGGGTACTCAAGCAGCAACGATGTCAGGGTATCGACGCCAGATACCGGGTCGCGCTCGATCAGGCTCATCACGCGTCGAGGTTCCTCAGCAAACACCATCCGCGACGTCATGATCAGGTAACAGCCGATGTCCATCAGGCCACCGCCGCCCCACTCCACGACACTGCGAATGTTGACCGGGTCGTCGTTGTAGTAGCTGAACGCGCCGACGTACGAACGAATGGCCCCGAGACGACCCGATCGGCACACGTCGATCGCGCGCAGCCACTGCGGGTGCGTGCGCACCATAAACGCCTCCTGGATGGTGACGCCGGTGCGATCGCGCACACCAATCAGCGCTCGCGCTTCGTCGGCCGTCAAGCCGACCGGCTTCTCGCACAACACGTGTTTGCCGGCCTCTGCGGCCAGCGTCGTCCACGGCACGTGCAGATGGTTCGGCAACGGGTTGTAGATGGCATCCACTTCCGGATCGGCCAGCAAGGCCTCATACGATCCGTAGGACGTTGGAATGCCCAGCGCGGTGGCCACGACCCTGGCGGTCGAGGCGTCGCGGGAAGCGATCGCCACCACGTCAGAGTGCCTGCCGCCCTGCATGGCGGGAATCACCTTGTCTACACCGATTTTCGCGGTGCTCAACACACCCCATTTGATCTTCATCTTCTGCATCCGCGAATCGGTAATCTACCTCAGTCTCCTGCGGAAGGGACAAAAAGTCTGCTAGGCTTCCGGCCACACCCTGACGCGTGACGGAGGATGACCGTGTTGCGAAGCCTGCTGCTGTGTGGAGGTCTGTTGATTGTGGCGATGCCGTTGACCGCGCAAACCCAACTGCCCACGAAACGGGTGCTGACGCTGGAGGCAGCGCGGCGCGTCCTGTCGGCGGCAGAGGCCGAGGCCCGCAAGAACAACTGGGCGGTGTCCATCGCGGTGCTCGACGACAGCGGGCACCTGATCCTGTTCCAGCGGATGGACGGCGCCAAACTTGTCGCCACGGACATTGCCATTCGGAAGGCGCGCACGGCGGCCTATTTCCAGGGGCCGACCAAGGACCTGGAGGCGGAGGTGGCCGGCGGCCGGACCGCGCTGCTGCCGATCGACGGCTTCATGCCACTCGAGGGCGGTGTGCCGCTGATGTCAGGTGGCCAACTCGTCGGCGCCGTCGGCGTCAGCGGCGTCAGCGGCGCGCAAGACGCGCAGTGTGCGCTCGCAGGCGCGGCGGTGATCAAATAGATCACCACCCTCAATAGGAGCGCTCGTTATTGTCCTCCCGCGAGTGCGAGCAACGTCGCGAGCGCGATCTCGATGCCTCTCAGGCTCGGGACCTTGTCAACCGCAATCCACTCGTCGAGTGCGTGCGCGCGGCCGCCACGGCCACCTGAATCGACGGTAATCGCGGGAATCCGCAGGCTGATAGGGATGTTCGAGTCGGTACTGCCCCAGCTGAACGTCGGCCGCCCACCCGCCGCCCGAATCGACGCGGCCGCCGTCTGCACGATCGGCGAGTCGATCGGGGTCTCCCCTGACGGCCGGTCGCCGATCAGCTTCAGCTCAGCGGTCACTGCGCCCTGAGCCGTGGAGCGGGCGGCATTCTCCTCGCGCACCGCGTCGGCAATCAACGCCATCAGGCTTTCATCGAGCTTCTGCAGTTCGACCCGTGATTCCGACCGCATATCCAGCTCCATCCAGGATTCGAACGGGATCGAGTTCACCGAGGTGCCCCCACCGACCACGCCGACGCTGTAGGTTGTTTTTGGTTTCTCCGGCACGGTCAGCTTGCCGAACCGCTGCATCGCGCCGGCCATGGCAAATGCCGGACTCACCAGTCCAAACGCCCCGTAACTGTGTCCGCCCGGTCCCTTGAAGATGACGCGGTATCGGCGGCTGCCGACGCCGCCGTGCGTGATGTTTGCCCCGCCGCCAGCGCCGTCCACCGAGATAAACATCTTGATACGGTCCTTGTACTTGCCCGTGTTGAACAGGTACTTCACGCCGCGCAGGTCGCCCTGGCCTTCTTCACCCACATTGCCAATAAACAGCAGGTCGCTCGACGTACGAATGCCCGCCTCGTTCATCGCACGGATCATCGCCAGTAACACCGCCAGCGAACGGGTGTCATCACCGATGCCTGGTGCCGACAATCGATCACCCTCCCGCTTGACCTTCACATCGGTCCCCTCGGGAAACACCGTATCGAGGTGCGCTGCAATCGCGACAAGCGGCGCCGTCTCTCTCGCTGCGGCTGTGCCACGGCGGAGCCCCATGACGTTACCTTCTTCGTCCTGCTCGACATCGGTCAGGCCGGAGGCGCGCAGCATCTCGAGGTAGGCGGCCGCGCGCGCGGCTTCCTTGAATGGCGGAGCGGGAATCTCGGTCAGTGTGATGATCTCGGCAATCATGCGGTCGTGATCGCGATCGAGCACGGCGATCGCCTTCCTGAAGCCGTCGCTGCCCCGAACCGTGGCAACCGTTGTGTCAAACGTATTCGTCTGCGCCGCCACAGACGCGCCAATCAGGCACGCGGCCACGACAGCGTTCATGAATCGTGAATACATGCCGACGATCATAGCCTTCCGAGGGCAGCGGCGTCAGGCCGCCCATCGGGGGCGGTTCACGTCTGTTCAAAGGAGGTTTGAAGGCGCCAGGCCGCCAGTACAAGGCCGCACGCGAGCCACTGAAAGATGCCCACTTTCGCGCCAAGCGCGACGGCATCCAGTAAACCAAACACCTGCACCGAGAACACGGACAGCCCTGCGGCGACACCGACGGCGCGTACCCAGGAGTCTCCCCCATTCAGGCGGGCAAGGTCGTAAGCGCGACGCAGGACAAACACCGTCACCGCCATGTAGGCCGCCAGCCCGATCAATCCAACATCCAGTGCGGTCTGCAAAAACACATTATGCGCGTGCGGGCGGCCGACGATGATGTCCGGGTAGACGAGGACCGGCGAGTAGCCACTGTGCCTGAAGTAGTCGAATCCGATGCCGGTCCACGGGGAGGTGCGCAACGCCTCGAGCGCCTGTTGCCAGATGGCGATCCGTGTCTGCAGGGATCCCATCGGTTCAGCGGCCCTCGGATGGTCGCCCCACAGGGTGTAGACCACGACTGGCACGAGCACGAAAACCGCGATGGCCGTCGCCCACCAGACCGCCGGCTTCACGAACCGACGGGCCATCAGCCACACCATGCCCGCGGCCGCGAGCCAGACTGACCTCGATTGCATCACCACGACAACGGCGATGGTTCCCAGAGCGGACAGTACGCCCGCGACCTGAAGCGGGATGCGAACGCTGCTTCCGACCAATGGAGACCCGGCGAGCGCCACCGCCACAGGCACCACCATTATCGCGAGTGCCGCGAGCGCGTTTCGGTTGACGGACCGTTGAGGATGCAGGCGGCCAATCGGCAAGGGCGCTGGCGCGCTGACCGGCGCCGTGGGTTTCCCGAACATCGTCTTCGCGGTGTGCACCGGCAATACGCTGCGAAAGCCGATGGCTGCGGCAGCGGCACCGAAGACCACAAACGCGAGGACGGCACACACGAGTCGTTCGCGCGTGCGGCACCAGACCCCGACCGTGCCCATGGCAAGGAGCCCAAGCGCCAGACCGGCAAAGTGGTTGATGGTCTCCGGTTGCTCAGCCACGTCGAGCGCCGAGAAGATCGCGGCCACGGCCAGCACCGCCACGTACAGCGGGAGGCGCCCGACATTTCGCACGAGACCAATGGCGCAGATCATGGCCACGGCGGCGAGCACGCCCACCGCTCCAAGGCCTGAGGACCCCGCCAGCGCTGGAAATGCGAGCACGGGTGCCACCAGGGTCAGCACCGCAGCCGCGATCGATGGGACCCGACTTGTCATTGATGCACGAGGTCCAGGAACAGGTCGTAGGCCCGCGCGATCGCGCCCTCTCTGTCGACGCGTTCGGCGGCATACGCCATGGCCCGCACGGCGTACGCATCGTGTTCTGCGGGCAACCGGGCACTGAGCGCTTCGATGGCCATGCCAAACGCCGACATCGAACTCAGTGGAAGACTCCAGCCGACCTCGTGTTTTTCCACATCACTCCAGGGCGTCTGGTCGCTGATTAGCACGGGTAGGCCCGCCGACAGCGACTCAAAGATGACGTGCCCGAAGTTCTCCCCACGGGTCGGAAAAAACAACAGGTCGTGTCTGGCGAGCGTGCGTTTCACCTGATCGGGCTGTACCTCGCCCTGGTAGACGGCGCGGACATTCGGTGGCAGACGTGCCAGCAGTCGCTCGCACTCCAACCAGTACGACGCGTCCTCAATTGGACCAAAGATGGCGAACTCGACGGGCACCTTGACGCCGGCCAACACGCGAAGCGCGAAGTCCAGATTCTTCTTGGGGGAGATGCGCGACGGGAAACAGAGGCGCAGCGCTCCGGGGACGCGCGGTTGAACCCGCATCGGCGATTCCGTCGACACCTCCTCGGTCAAATCCGAGGCCACCCGCATCTGGTCTTGCCGAACACGCTTCAGGATCCGGACGATCTCGTCTCGCTCCGACTCGTTCGACGCCTGCCAGGTAAGGTCCCGATTGCGCCGGAATTCAGACTGGGTCGCGGAGCGAACCAAGTGCTGTCCCTGAACGATCAGCTTCACCTGATGAGTTGCATCAACGTCGGCTATGCGCGCTCGCAACCAACCCCACGCCGCGCGGGTCTTGGCACACGCCACTTGACTCGTCATCAGGCTCACAGTTTCTTTCCTGCTGGCGGGACGAAGACATCCGAGGCCACGGGACGCCGAAGGGCGCGGTTCCGGAGAAAACTGTATCCGATGCCTTCCCGGCGAGGCGCGTTCTCTCGATGGGATGCGTCGCGACTACGCCAGAATTTCCCGAATGACCTTGCCATGCACATCGGTGAGCCTCATGTCGCGACCGTTGAATCGGTACGTCAGCTTCTCGAAGTCGAGTCCGAGCAGGTGCAGGATGGTGGCGTGGAGTTCGTAGACCGACTTCGCATTCTCCACCGCCTGGTAGCCGTACTGGTCAGTGGCGCCCACGACCGTGCCGCCCTTCACGCCGCCGCCGGCCAGCCACACGCTGAAGCCCTTGTTGTTGTGATCGCGGCCGTCCATGCGCTCTGAGATCGGCAGCCGGCCGAACTCGCCGTGCCACACGATGAGCGTGTCCTCGAACATGCCCCGGCTCTTGAGGTCCTTGATGAGCCCGGCCAGGGGTTTGTCGGTCTCGGCGCAGTGCAGGCCATGGTTGCCCTTCAAGTCCCAGTGCGCGTCCCAGCTTGGCTCGAAGTTGCCGCCGCCAGAAAAAATCTGAACGTAGCGCACGCCGCGTTCCACCATGCGGCGGGCCATCAGGGCCTGGCGTCCGAAGTAGTCGGTCGGCTCGACGCCGATCCCGTAGAGGTTCCTGGTGGCAGCCGATTCCTGGCCCAGATCAATCGCCTCAGGGGCATGCGTCTGCATGCGGAACGCGAGCTCGTAGGAAAACACGCGCGCCGACAGCTCGCTGTCGAGCGGATGCAGGTCGCCGTGTCTTTCATTCAGTGCGGCCAACATGCGCAGCCAACGCTGCTGTTCCTCCGGCGTACGATCCGCAGGGGGCTTGAGGTCGACGATGGGCGATCCCTTGTCTCGGATCTGGGTGCCCTGATAGGCGGCGGGCAGATATCCGTTGGACCAGTTCGGCGGCCCATTGATCGGCCCACCGCGATGATCGGTGAAGACGATGAAGCCCGGCAGGTTCTGGTTTTCGCTGCCCAGCCCGTACGTCACCCAACTGCCGACGCTCGGACTGCCGGCCAGGATCGTGCCTGTATTCATCTGGAACAGGGCGGGCCCGTGGGCGGGACTCACGCCGTACATCGATCGAATGAGGGCGATGTCGTCCACATGTTGCGCCATGTGGGGAAACAGCTCGGACACTTCCATGCCGGACTGGCCGTGTTTCTTGAACGCCCACGGCGACGGCATCAACCCGCCCGGATTCCCCATGACCGTCCGCACGTCGCCGACGCCCTGCATCGTCTCGCCCTGCCACTTGACGAGATCGGGCTTGGGATCCCAAGTATCGATGTGACTGACGCCGCCGTAACAGAAGATCGAGATGACGGCCCTGGCTTTTGCGGGAAGCGGCGCGGCCTTCGGCAGGAGCGGATTGCGCGCCTGCGCACCTGCGACATTCTGCGTCAGCAGGTCCGCGAAGGCGAGCCCCGCGATGCCGCCACCGAGTCGACCCAACAGCTCTCGCCGCGTGTACTGGAGCTTCTCGACATGTCCGCAGCCGTGATGATGGTGGGTCATGGTCGATAGAGAAACTCATTGAGGTTGAGGAGCAGATGACAGAACTCGGCCAGGCCTTTCGGGCTTTCCGAGATAAACGCCGCACCGCGTTTCAAATCGATCGCGTCTGCCGGGCGGCCCAGAGCCAGCCACACGGCTCGCTTGACCTGCGCCACTGGATCGGCGCCGGCCTCCCGGGCGACACGCTCGGCGAACTTGCCGGCCTGAAACAACACCATCTGGTTGTTCATCAGAATCAACGCCTGGGGCGCAATCGTCGTGCGGTTGCGCCGGTCGATGGAGTTGATCAGATTGGGCTGATCGAAGGTCTCAAACATCGGATACCTGATGCTGCGCTTCGAAAACACATAGAGGCTTCGGCGCCAGGTGGACGGGTCGCTGTCGGGCTTGCCGCGCCAGTCACGATTTGAACTTTTTTCGAACAGGTCCGGGTCGATGAACGGAAAGATCGACGGGCCGCCGACGGACGTATCGAGCGTCCCGGCTACCGCGAAGATGCTGTCGCGGATGACCTCGGCTTCGAGACGCACACGCGGCATGCGCCAGAACATCCGATTCTCGGGATCCACCCCGTAATTGGAGGTCGTATCAGTGGCCGCCATACGGTAGGTCATCGACGTGAGCATCAGGCGATGCATCGCCTTCAGGCTCCAGCCCTGATTCATGAACTCTGTCGCCAGCCAATCGAGCAACTGCGGATGCGACGGCGCCTCACCCATCGCCCCGAAGCTGCTCGGGGTGCGGACGATGCCCTCGCCAAAATGGTGCTGCCAGAGGCGGTTCACCATGACGCGGGCGGTCAGCGGATTGTCCTTCGACACCAGCCACTCGGCAAACCCCCGCCGGCGCCAACTCGACTTCGCATCCGGGGGTGGCTCTGGAAAGGTCCACTCGCTGCGCGACGCCACCGACAACACGCCCGGGCGCATCTCAGAGCCACGAGCATCGGGGCTGCCACGATGCAGGAAGAACACGGGCTGTGGCACGCGTCCCGGCTCGCCGATCGCGCGGGCCACCGGCAGGCGCCGTGGTTTCTGATCGTCGAGCGCGTCAATGTCCGCCTTCACCGCCGCATGTGTCGCCTGCACGTCGGCGGGCATCAACGCGACCACGTCGTTCTCGGTGATGAGCTTGCGAAGCGAATTGATCCCGACGGTGTCTTCGATCTGTTTCGCGTTGAGCCGCTGGCCTTCGGTCCGCTGGTCAGCGGGCGTCTTCCAGGCTTCCTGCATATAGGGCGAGAGCTTGGCAATTTCCCGATCGGCCAGCACCCGGTGGTAGGGTTTCTCGATCTCGGTCTTGGCCGCGCGCAGCGGCTTCTGCAGCGCGTCGATGCGCTGGGTCTCCGACCGGTTCGCCGCCACCTCGTGCGCCGGTACGAGGGGATGTTCCACATTTGTGGTGGGATAAAAAATCGACTGGATGCGGTAGTAGTCCTTCTGGGGAATGGGATCGAACTTGTGGTTGTGGCAGCGCGCGCACCCCACCGTCATGCCCATGAAGGTCAGCGAGGTCGTGGTCACGAGGTCGTCCACCGCGTCGAGGCGATTGCCGCCGCCTTCGGGCCCCAGCCGGAGATACCCGGTCGCAATCATGGCCTCGTCGGAGTCGGGCGCATATTCGTCACCGGCCAGCTGCTCCTTGACGAACGTGTCGTACGGCTTGTCGGCATTGAAGGCGTCCACGAGGTAGTCGCGGTACCGGTACATCTCGGTACGATCGGTATCGAACTCATATCCTCCAGAGTCCGCGTACCGCACCACATCCATCCAGTGGCGCGCCCATCGCTCGCCATAGTGTGGAGAGGCGAGGAGCCGGTCCACAAGCGCGAGCCAGGCATTGGGGGAGGTGTCATTGACGAAGGCGTCTGACTGGGCCGGCGTTGGCGGCAGGCCCAGCACATCCAGATAGGCACGGCGCACCAGCGTGCGTTTGTCGGCCGTCGTCACCGGGGTCAGGCCCTTGCGGGTCATCGCGTCCAGAATGAACGCGTCAATGGGATTGGCCGACCAGCCGTCGCGCGTGACGACCGGGACCGCAGGACGCACCACCGGCGTGAAGGCCCAATATTGCCGTTCCTCTTCGGTGATGGGCCGCTCTTCGCGTGTGCGAAGTTCCTCAGCGTCGGTGGCGCCGCCTCCACCGCTGGCCCCAGGCACGGTGGCCCACGAGGCACCCGCCTCAATCCACAACCGGATGGTGCGCCGCTGCGCCTCACTGAGGGGCGGGGCGTCCTCGGGCATCTGGAGATCGCCATCGTGCATGATGGCCTTGTAGAGCAGGCTCGCCGCGGGTTGGTGCGCTACCAGTGCGCGACCAGACCGCCCGCCTTTTTGCAGGCCGGCATCGGTGCGCAAATCGAGGCCACCGTCTTTGGCCTCGCCGTGGCACTCGATACAGGTCTTCTGCACGAGCTGGAAGACTTCTGCCGCGAGCTGATCGGGCGTGCGACTGTCTTGCGGCGCCTCCTGCCACAGCACCGACCCTGGCGCCGTCCAGCCGGCACGCGCCGTCACGACCACGCCCCAAATCAGAGCCGTCGTCACGCCTGCGGCCGCCACGGCGGCCGAAACGAAGATCCGTCGTCTCAGCATGAACAATCGCTCCTGGTTACAGTCAGTGCATGCGCCTCGAATGATGGCGTCAGTATATGATCCGGCCCATGTCGCTGCCCCATCGAATCTCTGTCGTGTTGTCGCTTGCCGGCCTCGCGGTCATGGCGACCGCCGTCTCGGCCAGACTTGTGCTCGCCGCCCCGGCGCAAGCCGCGCGCTGGACCATTCCGGCAGACGGTGCGGCCGAGAAGAACCCGCTGCCGGTAAACGCCGCCACGCTCGCAGGTGGCAAGAAGCTCTTTGCCGCCAAGTGCGAGCGCTGCCACGGCACCGCGGGCAAGGGTGATGGTCCGGATGCCGACGCGAAGTACGCCGCGGACATGGACCTGACCAACCCGGCACGCGCGGCGCGCAACAGCGACGGCACCGTGTTCTACAAGGTCTGGAATGGGCGGTCGAACCCGAAGATGCCCGCGTTCTCTGAAGACACGACGAAGGAACAAGTGTGGGCGATTGTCGCCTACGTGCAGTCGTGGAGAAAACCACCGTCGGGGTCCTGAGCACTTCCCGATGCCTGTCGCGTCCCCTGACCCCGCCGGCCGGTTTGAGCAGCGCCTCTTCATCGCGGCCAGGCCCGCCGACGTGTTCGCGTGTTTCTTCGATCACGCCGCGCTCCAGGTCTGGTGGCAGGTGACACACGCGGTCGTCACCCCGGTGCCGTTTGGCGTCTACGCGATTGAATGGGCGCCCACCTCGTATCGCGACGATTTGCTGGGACCGCTCGGGGGCGTCTTCCACGGCACGGTCGTGGACGTGCGCCCGGGCCAGCAGTTCCTGGTCGCAGACTGCTGGTGGGTGCCGCCTGAAGGCGACGCGCTCGGACCGATGGCATTACACGTCAGTTGTCAGCCGGAAGGCACCGGATGCCGGCTGGTGGTTCGACAGGACGGCTACGAACCCTCGCCGCGCTGGCGGCGGTACTACGCCGTGGCGTCGCGTGGATGGCAGCTGTCACTGACCGCGCTTCGACGTCGTGCCGAAGAGCGCCATGCGGCGCACTCAGCGCGGTGATGGGCCGGCAGTGCCGACCTTGAGCATCTTCGCCAGGATGATGGCGATCGGCGCGGCCAGGAAACTCAACAGCGCGCCCATTTTCGCTTCGTCCAGATGCGGCGACGTGATGGGAAACGCCGCAGTGGTGAAGAACAGTGCCACCGTGAACCCGATTCCGGCCGCGACGCCAATGACAATCATGGACCGCTTCTCGAGGCCGACGGCCCTGGGGAAGCCGAAGGCGCCCGCCGTCATCGCAAACGCGAAGATGCCGAGCGGCTTGCCGACAATCAAGCTGCCCAGCACCATCCACGTCACAGGGCCGACCGACGACAGCGGCACGCCGGCGTTGACGAGTCCGAACAGCAGCAAGACGAACTGCACGGGCACGCTCCACCAATGTTCGAACGCGTTCATGGTGTCGTGACGCCGGCCCTCCCTGGCCGCGAACAGGCCAAGGTCAGACTTGGCGTGCGACATGAACGGCACAATCGGTACTAACGCGAGCGCGGGATGCAATCCGCCGACATAGAGCCCAATCCACGCCATCACACCGGGGCCCATGACGTACGCCCAGAAGTTGCCGACCCGCCGCCACCGCAACGCCCACGCGAGCGCAATCGCGGCCGAGAGCCAGAGCCCGAGGGGGCCCAGGGCCAGCGGCGCGCTCGGATAGAAGATGGCCAGAATCATCAACCCGATCGCATCGTCGGCAATGGCCAGCAGCAGCAGGAACGGGATGGCCGGGTGGCCTGCTGGAAAAATGATCCTCGCGACGAGGTACGAAAAGGCGATGTCTGTGGCGCAGGGAATGGCCCAGCCGCGCACCACCTCCATGTCTCCGATCGCGAAGGCCGACAGCAGGAACAGGCCGGCCGGCGCCACCATGCCACCGACGGCCGCGAACACGGGGACGGCGGCCTGCTTCGGCGAGGCCAGAGGGCCGCCCGGCAACATCGCCTCCACCACTTCCTTCGTGGCCAGCGCGAAAAAGAACACCATGCCAACGTCATTGACGGCGAAGTGCAGCAGGTGCGCAAACGCCTCGTAGGCCGCGTAGTTGAGGTTGGCCCACACGAGCGCGATCAGGCTGCCGCCGATGAGCAGAAGTGAATTGTCGAGGATGAACTGGATGACCCCGTTCTGAGGCGCCCTATGTGTCATCCCTACATTCTCTCGACCACGAGGAAGTTATCGGCCTCGCGGCCCAGTGCCGCATGCATGGCCACAAACACGATCGTGTCGCCCGCGGGCACAAGCGCATGTGCGAGCAGCATCTCGCGTACGGCCGGGAGCGTGGCCGCGGGCGTGAGCATCGGCGTGACGCCCCAGACCAGCGCCAGACGGGCGGCCGTTTGGACGTTCGGCGTGGCCGCAATAATCCGCGCCGCCGGGCGCAGCGCGGCCAGCAGGCGCGGCGTCATGCCCTTCTTGGTGACCGCCACGATGGCCGTCGCACCAGCGCGGTGGGCCAGGGCCACCGCCGCTTCGCACAAGGCCAGACCATGGCGGCTGGCGATGACGGCGTCAGGCGCAACCGGGATCCCGCCATGACCTCCTGCCAGCGCCATGTCGCGCTCGGCCTGCTCAACAATCGCTGCGAGCGTGGCCACGACTCGAACCGGATGCCGGCCCACGGCCGTCTCGCCCGACAGCATGATGGCATCCGCCCCTTCGTCTACGGCATGTGTGGCGTCGGTCACTTCGGCGCGGGTCGGACGCGACGACAATCGCATGGACTCCAGCACCTCTGTGGCCACGATCACCGGGACACCGCGTCGGCGTGCGGCCAGCAGGATGCGTCGCTGCACCGCAGGCACGCGCTCAAGCGGCATCTCAATGCCCAGGTCGCCGCGCGCGATCATGATTCCATCACTGACGGCCACGATGGCGTCAATGTGATCAACGGCCGAGGGTCGTTCAATCTTCGCAATGATCGGCATGTCGGCCGCCCCCGCCGCGGCCGCGGCCGCGCGCGCCCGCACCACATCCTCGGGCGATTGTACGAAGCTGAGCGCCACGGCATCGACGCCCATGGCGACGCCCGCCTTCAGGTCAACATGGTCCTTGGGCGTGAGCGCCGAGGTCTGCACCACGGCGCCGGGAGCCGTGATTCCCTTGCGGCTCTCGAGCACGCCACCTTCGACCACGCTCGTCACCAATCGCCCCGGTTCAACCCGCGTGACCGTCAGTTCGAGCCGGCCGTCATCGAGTAACAGCCGCTGCCCTGGGGCGACGGATGAGAACAGTGGAGCGAAGGGAGACGTGATGCGGCCCGGTCCACCCTCCTCGTCGCCCAGATCGATGACGACCTCGGATCCAGCCAGGAGGATGACCGGCTCGGAGAGGCGCCCGGTCCGGATTTTCGGGCCGGCCAAATCCTGCAACACCAGTATCTGCCGGCCCATGGCGTGTGCCTGGGACCGAACGGCGCGACAGGCCGCCGCATGCTCCTCTGCGGTGCCGTGTGAAAAATTCAGTCGGCACGCATCTGCGCCCGCCGCGATCAGTCCGCCGAGCACGCTGCCATCAACCGTGGCCGGACCGAGCGTGGCAATGATCTTGGTGCGTCGCATGGGCAAAGGGTCAGGGGCAGCGTACAATCCCGGAGAGAGACGAGCAAGGGCCGAGGGAGACATATTGTGAAGATCCGATTGGTTGGAGCGGCGCTGGCGGCATTGGGACTCATGGCGGCACCCGCGTGCGCGCAGACCTCGGAGGTCGAGGCGCTTCGAAGAGAACTGGCGGCCGTCAAGGAAGACCTGGCGAACTTGCGCGCCACGCTGGGCCGTCCGCGGCCCGAGGTGGACCTGACGGGTGCGCCACACAAAGGCAACCCCGACGCCCTGGTGGCGCTCGTTGAGTTCTCCGACTACGAGTGCCCGTTCTGCATCAGGCACTTCCGGGAGACGATGCCGATGATCGAGAAGAACTACATCGCCACCGGGAAGATTCTGTATGCCTTCCGTGACTTCCCGATCGATGTGCTGCACCCGCAAGCGGTCAAGGCGCATGAGGCGGCCCAGTGCGGTCTGGAGCAAGGCAAGTTCTGGGAGATGCACAACACGCTGTTCGGCGCACCGGCGCAGCATTCGGTTGAGGGACTCGAGGCCACAGCGACCCAGGCTGGAGTGAACCTGGCCCCTTTCCGCGAATGCATTGCGAGCGGCCGGACAACAGCGGGGATCAGGAAGACTGCGGACCTTGCGGCCAGCTTTGGCGCGAACGGCACGCCCGCGTTTTTTATCGGCGTCTTCGACAAGGCCACCAATCAGGTCAAGGTGACGCGAGCGATCAGCGGGGCCATTCCGTTCGCGCAGTTCGCACAGGCCCTTGAAGCCGCACTGGCGCAGGCGGCGGTGAAGAAATAGGCGACGTTAGAAGTGCAGGCCGGCCATCAGTGACCAGACCCGGTGCTTGTACGCCGTGGTGCCCTTGCTGAACTCCGTCAATCCCGCCGTGTAGCGCGCTTCGACGAGGAACCGCGACAGGGTCACGCCGGCCCCAACGACCAACCCGACATCCGTACGTTTGAGGTCGTCGGTAAACCCCTCATCGCGCACATACAGACCCACTGAGGGCCCCACCAGGCCGTAGACGCTGGCGCTGGCCTTGGGCGAACTGCCGATGCGCAGCAGCAGCGGCACCTGCACGTAGTCCACCTTGGCCGTACCGAATGAGAACTTGGTGCCCTGCATCGAGAAGACGGTTTCGGGCTGGATGGCGAAGACCGAGCCGAGACCAATCGTCAGGAAGGCGCCCGCGACGGCACCGATTCGCTGCCCCGGATCTTCGTCAGACCCTGAGACCTTGGCGAAATTCACCCCGGCCTTGATGCCGCCACCGACCTGCGCCCACGCGGCGGTCGACGACGCGAGTGCCACTGCCACCACCATCATGCCCACAATGAGTTGTTTCTTCATGACGCCAGTGTATGGCGCGCACCGCACACGGGGGTGTGCTGAAAAAGACAGCGACACATCAATCCGCACGACCATGGCCGGACCCTGTCCATCCCGGGCACTCCATTGCCCTGCATCCCGCGTGTTATTCTCGACGGCCAGAGGCACGAGCAGACGTGGTGAATATCGGGCTGATTGGGTACGGGTACTGGGGACCCAACCTTGCGCGCAACATTGCCACGTCGAACGCGTGCCGACTGGCGGCGATCGCCGATCCGTCGAGTGCATGCCTTGCTGTCGCCGCGCGCGCACCCCGGTGTCGAACTGACGACGCACTGCGGCGATGTGATCGCCGCCCCCCACATTGATGCGGTGGTCGTTGCCACACCGGTCCAGTCGCACTTCGAGCTGGCTCTGGCGGCGCTGCGCGCAGGAAAACACGTCTTTGTCGAGAAGCCCATGGCCAGGACATCTGATCAGGCGCTGTCGCTGATCGAAGAAAGCGAGCGACGGCGCCTGATTCTGATGGTGGACCACACGTATGTGTTTTCGTCCGCCATCACCAGAATCGCGGAAGCCGTTCGTTCGGGTGAGCTGGGTGACCTGCAGTCGTGGGACTCCACACGTCTCAACCTGGGTTTGGTGCGGAGCGACGTCAACGTCGTGTGGGACCTGGCGGCCCACGACTTCGGCATACTCGACTACGTCCTGCCAGACCAGCCGAGTGCCATGGCCGTCACCGGCATGAGACCCGGAGGGTCCGACGCCGAACATCTGGCGTACCTCACACTCCATTTTCCGGCAGGCCTGCTCGCGCACATTACGGTGAGCTGGATTTCCCCCGTCAAGGTCCGGCGGACGCTCATTGCCGGAAGCCGGCGCACCCTGGTGTACGACGACCAGCTGGCAGAGGCGATGACGATTCACGAGTGCGGGCTGGAACGAGACGGCGAGGGCCGCAGCGTTCGCTATCGCCGCGGGCACGTCGACACGCTCCCGCTCGATGTGGTTGAGCCGCTGTCACGAGCCGTCGATCACTTTGCCGACTGTATTTCGCGATCGGAACGGCCGATGGTCGACGGCGCAGCCGGACTGCGCGTGGTCCGGCTGCTTGAAGCGGCCGACCGTGCGCTCAGTTGCGGCGGCGTGATCACGCGACTGGGCGTGGGGGGATAGACCTCTACGCTCATGTCCTTGAACGTGGTGTTCGTCCCGTCGCGAGCGGTGAGACGAAACACATAGTCGCCGGCCACCGTCAGGCCTCTGGCTTCGGATCGGATCAGGTTGGGCGTGGCCAGAGTGACGTTGGCCCCGCCGGGCTGGCTGATGACACTCCAGGTGACGTTGACCGCGTTGCCATCAATATCCACCACACCGCTGCGCAGCTCGGTGGTGCTGGCAGGCAACACGATCACGTCAGGCAACCGATAGTGCATGGAGTGGATAACCGGCGCCGCATTGACCGCGTGGCTGCGGAGGAACACCTCCCGAGTGACTGTGTGGGGGCCGTCGGACACATCGACGCCGAACACGTACTCGCCGGGCACGGTCAGCCCAGACACGGCTGTGGACGGGCCCTGGGGGACGGCAAATACCACGGCGGCCCCCTGCGGCGCACTGAGCACACGCCAGGCAAACGTCAGCGTGTCCCCTTCGGGGTCCGTCGCAGACGCCGACAGGGTGGTTCGTGTTTCTCCTGCCCAACGGTTGAGGTGTCGCGCGGCCGACTTCCATCCCGTCACCAGAGGCGGTCGATTGGCTGCGGAGCGCGGATACACCGTCAGCACGGTGTTGGCGGGCAACTCCATCGTGAACGCCTGACCGCTCGACACCGTGCGTGGAGCCAGTTCCTGGCTCTCAGACCCGTGGATGGAGCGGCTGACGCCATAGAGCCCGGGCGCCAGGCCGTAGATTTCTGCCGTGGAGGGGACGGCGCCCGAGATCAGTATCGCGGTCGTCTCGTTCTGCCGTTCGAAGGCCAGCGCGCGCACGTTCGGTGTCGTGCTGGACGCGCCGATGCGCACCGCGCCGGGGCGAACGTACTTCATGATCTGGCGAAAGCTCCAGAAGCGCTCGTGCCGGGTGAACGAATGTCCATCAGCATCCACCGAGTAGAGCGCGGTGCGATCGGGTTCGGCACCAAATCCCACCATGGTGAACGACGCGCCCCACCGCGACACGCCGCCAATCACCAGGTCGTCATAGAGCCCCTGAACCGTGGCCAGGAGCCCGTCCTGCTCGGTCTGTCCCACGGGAATGCCCTTGGCATTCGCCAGAGCGAGGATCGACGCGCGGTACGGGTCGTCCACGCCGTATTTGTGGTACGTGATCAGTCCGACATGAGACCAGAAGTCATTGTCGTTGCGCAGCGGGGCAATCTGCAGTTCCCAGGCCATCCGTGCATCAAAGGACTCCGGGAACTGAATTCTTGTCGCGTATCCGGCCTGAACCAACCGGGCGCCAAGGGCCTTGACGATCGGGGCGACGAAGGCGGGCCCCGCGTAGGTGGACGCCGCGAACTGGGGTTCGTTGATGACCGCGACTGAATCCACCTCGATCGCGTACTGCTCCTTCAGATACTTCACGGCCGTGAACAAGTACTCGGCCCATTCCGCCGGGTTGTCCTGCAGCCACGCGGGAGTGCCATTCGCACCGAAATTTCCCATCGACAGATAGATGTGGAATCGCTCGCCGTTGGCCTCAACCTTGCGCTTCAAGGGAAGCAGGTCGCGTTGTGCCACGAGGTCGAGCCACGCGACGTTGAACCTGGTTCGATCTTCGGTCAGCGGGTCGTTGTTGTCGTTCACGGGCTCCCACAGCCGGTCCGGCGGGTGGTGATGCGACAGCACACGGACCGAGTTGAACCCGAATACATCGACCGCATCGTCATACAGCTGATCGAACAGCCTGGCCGGGTACGGTTCGAGCATGGTGGACATCTGCTCGCCCGTCGGTGACTGATCGGCGCCCCAGCCGAGGATGGTCTGGTGCCGGTCGGTGCGGTCCACGGAAATGGCAATCCGCTCGACGAGGCGGTCGCCGGTGGCCGACGTCGTGGCCAGGCACGTCAGCAGCAGAACCCAGAACGACATCCGGCGATCCATTCCGTCCCCCTTGAAGAGTCCCCAGACCATTGTATTTCGGTTCATCGGCCTCACCTGCCTTCTTCTACACTGTCGTATGCGCCGCCTTGCCTCCGTTTGCCTGTTGTTATTCACGTTCGCTCTTGCCACTCACGCCCAGAACACACCCCTGACGGTGCTCGAGGCCGGTCCGACAGGTCCGTTGGCCCAACTCTCTGACGCGAATGAGGTACGGCTGATTTTTTCGGAACCGATGGTGGCCCTCGGCCGCGTACCGTCCAACCCGCAGATTCCGTGGGTGACCATCACGCCGCGCATCGCCGGCGCGTTTCGCTGGTCGGGCACGACGATCCTGATCTTCACCCCTGACCCATCCGCGCCGCTGCCGTTTGCAACCCGGTACACCGTCAACGTCGATGCCAACGCCACGAGCGCGGCGGGACGCAGGCTCGGCACACCCTACCGATTCGAGTTCACCACACCAACAGTGCAGCTGACGTCCGCGCGCTGGTATCGGAAGAACCGCCGCGCGAACAGCCCGGTGGTCGTCGCACTGCAGTTCAACCAGCGCGTGCGGCCCGCAGACGTGCTGGCACACGTGAAGGTGCGCCATGAAGCACACGAATGGGAAGCGCCGGCCTTCACTGAGCGCGAACAGGCGCGTCTGGCAGCGGGCGATCCGGCCGGCCTTGCGGCGTTCCTGGCGAAAGTGGCCGCCACTCGCCGCACCACACAATCCATGGCGCCCGTCGCGCTGCGACTGGCCACAGAGTGGGACCGCGAACGGTTTCCGCCAAGCGACTCACTCGTGATGGTTGAAACAGTGACGGTCCCTGCTCCGGGAGCCTGGCTCGCGGTCACGGCCGACGCCTCGATGCCCAGTCCGGCGGGCCGCGAAGTGCGAGGCGAGCCATCCGTCAGCGTGGTCGAACTCGAACCGGCCTTCTTCGCACAGCAGATGCCCTGCGCCGACGGATGTGATCCGTCGGGCTGGAATCCCGTACGGTTCACCACGTCGGTCACACGGCGCGCTTTTTCCTCGGGCCTGAGCATCCGCGATATCACTGATGCCGCAGGTGAGACGACGGTCAGCAAGCCCACGACCGCCGCTGCGCCCACCTTCAGCGAGGCCGAATCCGACCGTGCGTACAACGTGGAGGATGGCGGGTTCGAGCGTCAGACGCCGGCCAGGACGTGGCGCCTCCGCCTCGACCCCTCCCTCCGCTCCGAAGATGGCCAGACCCTTGGCTACACATGGATTGCGATCGTCGACAACCAGCACGAGCAGGCGTTCGTGAGCTTCGGTGATGGCCATGGCGTGTGGGAAAAGAGCAGCGGCCCCATGCTGCCCTTCTCGGCCAGGAACTTCCGCACAGTCACCCAGTGGCTGTCACGCGTCAGTCTCGACACACTCATGCCCACGCTGCTCACGCTGCAGAACGACAATTTCAGAACGGCGCCGACCGGCGTCGGCACAGCCCGGAAGCTGACGGTGAGACCCGACGCGATTCAGGCGCACGGCATTGACCTGACGCCGGTCTTGTCGGCCGCCGGCACAGGCCTGGTGCGAGCCACGGTCATGCCGGGCACGACCATCGATCGTGTGGCCGGGCAAACGGACCCCGATGGCACGGCGCGGACCAGCCTGCCGCGCTCTACCGTCGTGCAGGCCACCAACCTCGGCCTGACGGTCAAGGACAGCCCGCAGAACACACTGGTCTTCGTCACGAGTCTCGACACCGGCGCGCCCGTCGCACACGCGCGCGTGTCCATCGTCAACCTGAAGAACGTCCGGGTGTGGCAGGGCACGACGAACACCGACGGCATCGCGATGGCTCCTGCCCTGCCGTTGCGCAGCGACAACGCATGGGAACTCCAGTTCATTGTCACGGCAGAAAAAGACGGTGATGTGTCGTACGTCGGCTCGGATTGGAACGAAGGCATCTATCCGTGGGCGTTCGACGTGCCATACGCACTCGAAGAAGCCACGCCGCTGCTGCGGGGTTCGGTCTTCACCGATCGGGGTGTCTACAAACCCGGCGAAGAAATCCACGTCAAGGCGATCGTCAGGTCCGATACGCCGAATGGCATTCGATCGTTGCCGGAGGGGACAACCCTCAATGTACGCACGCATGACAGCCGCGACCGCCTGGTGGACGAGCGAACGATCCGCCTGAACACCTGGAGCAGCGCTGAATGGACCTGGACGGTACCGGCCGCCGCAACCCTGGGCACATACCGGCTCGAGGTGGAATGGCCCGAGCCTGGAGCACCGGCGGCCACCGTAGACGCGGCGAGGCACAATAGCTGGCTGCGGACGATCAGTGGGGATTTCCTGGTGGCGGCGTACCGCAAGCCGGACTTCAGAGTGGATGCCACGCTCACCGCGGACGCGCCGATTGCCGGCGCGACGCTGCAGGCGGCAGCGACCGCGCAGTATTTGTTCGGCAGTCCGCTTGCCTCGCGCCCGGTTCGTTGGACCGTGACCCGGCAGCCGGAGTTTGGTGTGCCCGCCGCCATTCGCGACCGCTACCCGGAGGAACGGTTCGACTTTGGCGCACCCGCGCGGGAAGAGCGCGTGGATGCCGCCGTGGCCGGCGATACGGCCGCCGTGGACACGGCGGGCCGCTTCACGACCACGGTCACGCTCGATCGCAGGGCAGACCTGGCGTTTCGCTACACGTTTGAAGCTGAAGTCGAGGATGTCTCACGACAACGTATCGCCAACCGGGCGTCACTGATCGTCCATCCGGCGGCGTTCTATGTCGGCCTTGGTGTGCGCGACCGATTCGCCAACGCCAGCGCCGGCGCATCGGTGGCGGTCGTCGCTGCTGACGTGAACGGCCGCGTCGTCCCCGGCACACAGGTGACTGTGGCCTTGATTCGCGAGCAGTGGAACTCCGTGCGCACGGCGCAAGGCCAGGGATTCTACGAGTGGGAAACGACGCGAACGGAAGTGCCCGCGGGATCGTGGACGGTCACGACAGGGGTCGAGCCGGTCAATCTGGCCATCCCTGTGCCCGAAGGTGGCTCGTACCTGATTCGCGCCACCGCCCAGGATGCCGAGGGTCGAAGTACACGAACGGAAACCTCGTTCTACGGTCTGGGCAGCGGCTACACGGCGTGGCAGCGGTTCGATCACAACCGCATCACGCTGACGCCAGAACGGCAGACCTGGAAGGTGGGCGAACGGGCACGCGTGATGATCGAGTCGCCATGGGACACCGCCACGGCATTGCTCACCGTGGAGCGTGAAGGCGTTCGCAGCCACCAGCGATTCACGCTGACGTCCACACAGCAGACCGTGGACATTCCCATCACCGAAGACGAGATTCCGAACATCTACGTCTCGGTGCTGCTCATCCGTGGCCGCACCTCCAACGACTTCGGTCAGGACGGCAGTGACCCGGGCAAACCCGCGTTCCGGCTGGGGTATACGCAACTCAAAGTCGAGGACGCCACCAAGCGACTGTCGGTGGCCGTTTCGGCCGACCGCCCCGAATACCGCCCGGCCAGCAACGCCAGGGTCACGGTGAAAGTGGCCGACGCCGCCGCGCGTGGCGTGGCCAGCGAAGTGACATTGTGGGCGGTGGACTACGGCGTGCTGTCGCTCACCGGCTATCAGGCCCCTGACGTGGCAAGCGCCGTGTATCTGGCGAAGGGCCTGCAGGTGATGACCGCAGACAGCCGGCAGCGCATCGTGTCGCGCCGTGTGCTGACACCCAAGGGCGGAGACGCGGGTGGAGGTGGCGGCCTGGACAATGTCCGCCAGGACTTCAGACCGCTCGCGTTCTGGCTGGGCTCGGTCGTGACCAACGCCAACGGCACGGCCACCACCGAGGTCAAGTTGCCGGAGTCGTTGACGACGTACCGCATTCTGGCCGTTGCGGGCGATGCGGCTTCGCGATTCGGATCGGGTTCCGCCGAAATGAAGGTCAGCAAACCGGTGACGATGCTGGGTGCATTCCCCCGGTTCCTGAGCATGGGCGATTCGGCAACCTTCGGGGCCGTGGTGACAAACACACTGAGCGCCGGCGGAGACGCGCGTGTCACCATTCGCAGCCTCGATCCAGGCATCGTGGAAATCACAGGCCCCGCCACGCAGAGCCTGTCCCTGGGTGCAGGGAGCAGTACGAATGTGCGGTTCTCGGCTGGGGCCCGACGCGTCGGCCTGGCACGCGTGCAGATGACCGTGACGCTTGGGGCCAACACCGATGCGTTTGAGGCGACCGTACCGGTGACCGCGCTCACGCGACTTGAGACCAGCGCTGCGTTCGGCGACACGACAGATCGAGCGACTCAGCCGTTCGAAGTGCCAGCGGGCGTGGCCCCAGCCGTTGGCAGCCTCTCGATCGATTGGGCGTCCACGGCGATGGTCGGCCTTGGAACGGGTGCGCGGTATCTGGTGGACTATCCCTACGGATGCGCTGAACAGAAGGCGTCCGCGGCGATGGCCTTCCTGCTGGCGGCCGATCTGGGCGCGGCGTTCTCACTAGGCGACATCAACCCGGCCGACTATCGCGATCGCGCCGTTCGCCTGCTGCAGGACCTGACGAAGTTCCAGGGCACGGACGGGGGCTTCGGCCTCTGGCCTGGCGTGATGTCCGACCCGTACCTGACGGCCTACATCCTCCATGTCATGAAGACCGGTCAGGACCTGGGCGTGGCGCCCGAGGCGGCCGTGGTGGAGCGCGCACTTGACTATCTGGCGCAAGTGCTGGCGCAGCCCGCTCCGGCGCAGGTGCAATGGATTCCAATCTGGGCGGCTTCACAAGCCTTCGGCGTGAAGATGCTCGCCGAGTTCGGCCGCGATCAGGATTCAAACATCACGCGCCTGGTCGGCGTGGCAGACCGCGTGCCCGTGTTCGCGTTGTCATATCTGCTCGACGCGATGGCGGCGACCAAAGACCGTGGACCACGGTATGTCGCCACGCTCGCACGTGTGACCAACGCGCTCCGCGTGGAGGGGGATCAGACCCACGTGCAGGAGTTGAACGAAGACGCGCTCGGCTGGATCTGGCACTCGAACATCAGGTCCACGGCGATCGTGCTCAGCGGCATGGCACGCCGGCAGGATGCGCCGGTGGTGATCCCGGGCCTCGTGCGATGGCTCAACCTCGCGCGCAAGGATGGCCACTGGGGCAGCACACAGAGCAACGCGACCACGCTTGAAGCGATGGTGCGGTACTCCCGCGCGTTTGAGTCCGAAGTGCCCGACATGACCGCCACGGCGACGATCGGCACGAGACCCGTGGGCACGGCCACGTTCCAGGGTCGATCACTCGTGGCCCAGCAACTACGGCTTGCCATGCCCGAACTGTTGCGCTTGGCTGAGGCCGGGTCCACCACCGAGCTCACCATCAGCAAGGCCGGCACTGGGCGGCTCTATTATTCGACGCGTTTCCAATATGCCCTTCAGCAGGCGCTGCCGGCGCTCGACCAGGGCATGCGCGTCGAACGCCGTTACGAGACGTTTGTGGAAAATGGCGATGGCCGCGCCGATACCTCGTTCGCTGCCGGCGACCTCGTTCGTGTCGTGCTGCGGGTGACCTTGCCGAAGGAACGGCGTTACGTGGCGGTGACGGACCCTGTGCCGGCTGGCTTCGAGGCGGTGGACGGGTGGTTCAGTACGACGGCATCGGACCTGGCCCGCCAGTCGTCGGTGTCGGGCGATGAGGGCGGCAACTGGTGGCGGCGCTGGCAGCGAGGCGGATTCGACCATGTCGAGAAGTTCGACGACCGCGTCATGATTTTCGCCACGCGCCTGAGTGACGGCACGCACGAGTATTCGTACCTCGTCAGGGCCACCACCTCAGGTACCTTCACCGCCCAGGGCACCTGGGCCGAGGAAATGTATGCGCCCGAGGTCAACGGCCGCAGTTCGCCGGCCACGGTCGTGATCAGATGATGGTGAAGATTGGGAAGTGGGGAAGTTGCCTGCTTGTCTTTCTGCTCCTGCTGTTCTGGTTGCGCGTTGGTGCACTGCCCGACGCCTTTACTACGCCTGATCCGAGCGCACCATCCATCACCGTGCTCGATCGGCACGGCGAGGTGCTGTACGAAACGCGCTCGGGGACAGGGATGCGGGCGGCGCCACTCGCACAGGGCGACATTCCGCCGGGCGTCGCCGCCGCGACCCTGGCGGCTGAAGACCGGCGCTTCGAGTCGCACTGGGGCGTGGACCCGATCTCCATCGTCCGCGCGGCCATCGCGAATGTACGCGCCCTGCGGGTGGTGCAGGGCGGATCGACGATCACCCAGCAGGTGGTGTCACTCATCGAGGCCCGTCACGGACGCCCACCGGCCCGCACCATGGGCCAGAAGATCCGTGAAGGCGTGATCGCATTCCGGCTGGAGCACCACTGGTCGAAAGAACAGATTCTCGCGCGTTACCTGGAACTCGCGCCGTATGGCAATCAGGTGGAAGGCATCACACGCGCCAGTACGTTCTACTTCAACCGGCCGCTGTCGGCGCTGACGCCGGCCCAGGCCGCGTACCTGGCCGCGCTGCCGCAACAGCCCAGCCGTTTCAATCCGCGCCGCGATGTGGCGCTCGCCCTGCCGCGCCAGCAGCACATCCTGGCTGCGATGGAAGACGCCCAGGCGCTCTCGGCGGTGGATGCACGGATCGCGCGTGACGAACGCATCTCGATCGAGCGCCCGGCCGATGCACTCATCGCGCCCCACTTCGTCCAGCGCGTCCTCGCGCAGTCGGCCAGTTCCGCCAGTTCCGCCAGCCACATTATTCGCACGTCGCTCGACGCGCCGCTTCAGCGCAGCATCCTGGGCATCCTGCGCGCGCACCGCGCAACGCTCACACGTCATGACGCCAACAATGTGGCCGTGGCCGTGCTCGACAACCGCACAGGTGAATGGCTGGCCTGGGAGGGGTCTGGTGATTACTTCGATGAAGACCACGGCGGCGCCATCGATGGCGTGGTGTCGCCGCGGCAACCGGGTTCGGCACTCAAGCCGTTCACGTATGCGGCCGCGTTCGAAACCGGCTGGCATCCCGGCCGTGTGCTGCCGGACATTCCAAGCCAGTTCCCCACGGCCGAGCCGGGCATCCTGTATCGGCCGCGCAACTACGACGGCCGGTTCCGGGGACCCCTGCGCGCGCGGCTGGCGCTGGCCGGCTCTGAAAATGTCCCGGCCGTGGCTCTGGCGTCGGCCATCGGCGTGCCGGCAGTGGCGAGCGTGTTGCGCAAGTCAGGCCTCTCGACACTCGACAAAACGGCGGCGCACTACGGCCTGGGCCTCACGCTCGGTAACGCCGAAGTCCGCCTCGACGAACTGGTGGCGGCCTACGCGATGATCGCGCGCGGCGGACTGGCCGTGACACCCTCCATGGGCCCCACGCCTAACTCCGGAGTCGCCGACCACGGGCCGCCAACCCGAGTCCTCTCCCCCCGCGCCGCATTCTGGATTGGCGACATTCTGTCTGACCGCGACGCGCGCGAGTACATCTTCGGCGAGGGCAGCAGCCTCGACTTCCCCTTTGCGGTCGCGGCCAAGACCGGCACGTCGCAGGCGTATCACGACAACTGGACGATTGGCTTCACACGTGACGTCACCGTCGGAGTCTGGGTGGGCAACTTCGACCGGACGCCGCTCCGTCAGTCGTCAGGCGTCACGGGCGCCGGGCCGATGTTTCGCGACGTCATGCTCGCCGCCGTTGAACGCGTGCGCGGCACGCTGCCGCTGTTCGACCCGTCGCCGCTCGCCGCGCCTCCAGATGACTTGCGCGAAACCACGCTGTGCGCGCTCTCGGGCATGGTGGCCGGCGCCGCCTGCCCGGTTCGCACGCGTGAATTCCTATCTGCGGCCGACACGCCGCACGAGTGCCAGTGGCATCACGCGAGCGATCGTGGCCTGGTCACGGTGTGGCCCGTTGAGTATCGCGAGTGGGCCAGGGCGAGCGGCGAGACTCGGGTTGATTCCCCGGCCGCGCACCCGACCGCGTCGGCGGCTGCCGAGGCCGAACGACCTCGGCGCACGACCGTCAGCACACTGACGGTCCATCACCCACCCGCCGGGGCCACGTACCTGATCGATCCCACGCTGCGTCCAGATTTTCAGACACTTCCGCTCCGCGCCCGCGGCGCGACGGGCAGAGTGGAGTGGTTTGTCGATGAGGCGCCGGTCGGCGTGTCCCTGGGCGAAGCGCCCCTTGCGTGGCCGCTCGCCCGCGGCTCGCACACCATTCGCGCGCGTGATGCCAACGGGCGATCAGCGTCCACGCACATCACGGTGAAGTGACCGAGCGCCCGCCGTCGCCCTAGCCTTTGAGCCACGGATCGACGAGCGCCTTGGGAATGGCCATCGACGCGGCCACCTCAAGCGCGTCGTTGATCTGTCCGAGCCCGTACGTCCTGGCGCCAATCAAATGCCACGGAATCTCGAGGTGGTAGCGCTCAAGGACCTGTAACGCCCGCAGGAAGTGGCCCACCTCGCTGCCCCAGCAGCCGCGGATGTCCAGATGTTTCCGATTGATGTGTTCGTGCGCGTTGATGGTGCTGTCGCCCGTGTTGGTGTAGTGGCCGGCGATCACGTAAGCGCCACCGTTGCGTGCCATTCGCAGGCCCTCCTCGAACGCCCGGGCGGATCCGGCGGCTTCAATCACGACATCGGCCCCACGGCCGCCGGTGAGCGCGAGCACTTCTTCGAGCCGCGCCTCGGGTGTCGTCAAGTCGATGTTGATGACGACATCGGCGCCCATCTGGCGCGAAAGGTCAAGGCGGCTCTGCGGCGCGCCAATCACGATGACCTTGCCCGCGCCGGCCTTGCGGGCCAGCGCGGCGGCGCTCATGCCGACCGCGCCCGCACCCTGCACGACTACGGTGTCGCCCAGGACAATCTGCGAGCGCTCGATGATGTGCACCGCCGTCAGCAGGCCGCAGCCACCGCCGATGTACGACTCGAATGACACGCCGTCGGGCAGCTTCGCGACCACCACGCCCGGTTCGAGGTAGACCTTCTGCGCCCAGCCGCCAAACAGCCCTTCGGTTGCCGAGTCGGTGATGCCGTAAACGCGGCGCGAGGGACACCGGGTCGGCGTCCGATGCGCGGTGCAGGCAAGGCAGCGGCCGCACGTGCGGTGCACGTCGAAAAACGCCAGTCTGTCGCCCTCATTCAATTGATGCCCCTCGGCGTCGGTGAGCGTGCCCCTGACCCTGTCGAGGGTGCCGGTGGTCACATGGCCGGGAATAATCGGGTACGGCACTCCGGCCAATCGGCCATGCCACAGGTGCACGTCTGTGCCGCAGACTTCCGACATCGCGGTGCGCAGCATCGCGCCGCCGAGGGGCAACTCCGGTTCAGTGAATTCACGAATTTCAACCGGCACACGCGGAGCCGGCATGACGGCGGCAAGTACAGTACGTGGCATCTGGGTACGATATCCTCGCCGAAGAGCTTACCCTGATGACGTTGCCCGCCACCATGGTGGAGGCCGCGGCTGCGCTGCGCGCCGGCCGCCTCACCGCCACCACCCTCGTCGAACGCAGCCTTGACGCGATCGCCCGCCACAATGCGGCCACACACGCGTTCATTCGCGTCGACGCGGAGGGCGCGTTCGCGGCCGCGCGAGTGGCAGACCGGGAACGCGCCGACGGCATCGACCGCGGGCCGCTGCACGGCCTCCCCATCTCGCTCAAAGACCTCATCGATGTGTCGGGCCAGCCGACGACCGCGGGCTCGCGGGTGTTCGCCGATCGTGTGGCCACGGCGGACGCGCCCGTCACCGCACGCTTGCGGCAGGCCGGTGCGGTGCTGCTCGGGAAAACCAACCTGCACGAATTCGCCCTCGGTACCACGAGTGAAGACTCGGCCTTCGGCCCTGTCCTCCATCCGGCAGACCACACACGGTCGGCCGGCGGCTCAAGCGGCGGATCGGCGGTGGCGGTGTCCACCGGCATGGGCCTGGCCTCGGTCGGCACCGACACGGGCGGCTCCATCAGAATTCCTGCCGCCGTGTGTGGTGTGGTCGGACTCAAACCATCGCGGGGCGATGTCCCCGTGGACGGCATCGTGCCTCTGAGCGCGACCTTCGATCATGTGGGCCCGCTGGCACGGTCGGTGCAAGACGCCGCGTGGTTGTGGTCGGTGCTCGCTGCCCGCCCGATTCACACCGTGCATTTCGCGGACGTCAAGGGCCTCAGACTCGGACGTCTCGGCGGCTATTTCGCGCAGCCCGTTGACCGGCTGGTCACTGCGGCGTTTGACCACGCGTGCGACCGCCTGCGTTCGGCCGGAGCACACATCACGAACGTGACGGTGGACTCGACATCGTCCATCACCGACGCGTACGTGAACATCGTGTTGCCCGAAGGCGCGGCATGGCACGCGCCATGGCTCGACAGCCGACGTGACGATTATTCGCCCACGGTGTTGGGTCGCCTGATGAGCGGAAGACACCTCTCGGCCGTGGACTACCTCCGGGCTCGCGAGACCTGCGAGGTGCTTCGGCGGGAAGTGGACGCGCTGCTTTCGCACGTGGATGCCCTGATTCTGCCAACGCTGCCGATCGTGGCTCCCGTCAGCGGCCAGGCCGACGTCACGATTGACGGCACCGGGATGCCTGTCCGCATGGCGATGCTCAAACACACGCAGTTGTTCAACATGACGGGGCACCCGGCGATCAGCCTCCCGCTTGAAACCACTGGTTTGCCCGCCGGCTTTCAACTGGTCGGTCGATTCGGGGCCACTTCCCGGCTGCTCGACATGGCGGCCGCCTGCGAGACTGTATGCCCGTACCGCCGTTGACCGTGACCGCCGCCGTCGCCGCTCAGCGCGATGGCGCGCAGTACATCGACGTCCGATCGAGTGCGGAGTACACACAAGGCCATCCGGCCGGCGCGATCAACGTTCCCCTGCTCGAAGGCGACGAGGACACAGGCCAGGTGCTTCCCAACCCCGACTTCGTGCGTGTCATGAAGGCCAACTTCGCACCGGACACACGGATGCTGATCGGCTGCGAGACGGGTGGACGCTCGGGTCGGGCCGTACAGATGCTGGAGGTCTTCGGCTTTCTCAGCGCCGCCAACGTACTCGGAGGTTTTTCCGGCTGGCGGGCTGCGGGCCTTGCGGTCGAAACGTCAACGCCCGAGGGTAGCGCGTACGCGGACCTGCTCGGCAAGGCGGACGATTGCTAGAGATACTTGAAGAGGCCCTTCAGCGCTTCGGCGATGACCGAGCCCAGAGCCTGCATCGCCGGCCCGACATCACCGTCCGACATCTTGGACACAGCGTCGGCGACGGTCACAGGCGCGGTGAGGAGGAGCCACACGGTGGCCGCCGCCATCGTGGCCGCGACAAGCCCGACGATCGCAACCAGGCTCACGCTCCAACGCCCAAGGGACATCGCCCGTTAGTCTACAACGAGCACGATCTTGCCGAATTGGTTCCCGGCTTCAAGCCGCCGCTGAGCCTCGGCGGCCTCGCGCAGTGGGTATGTCGAATCGATGACCGGCGAGTATCGCCCCTGGAAGAACCCCTCGGAGGCGGCCAGCAGTTCAGCCTTCGATCCCATGTAGGACCCCACAAACGTCAACTGCCGCGTGAACAGGTGCCTCAGGTCGAGCGAGACTTCGAACCCGGTCGTGGCGCCGCAGGTCACCAGGCGGCCCCCCCTGGCGAGGGACCGGACGCTCTGGTTCCATGTCGCCGCTCCCACATGTTCGATCACGACATTCACCCCGCGGCCCTCTGTCACCGCCTTGACGCGCCTGGGCACGTCCTCGCGAGTGGAGTCGATGACATAGTCGGCCCCGAGGTCCACGGCGCGGGCACACTTATCCTCGCCCCGCGCAGTCGCAATCACTCGAGCCCCTGCGGTTTTTGCAATCTGGATGGCCGCCTGGCCCACGCCACTGCCTGCCGCCACGACAAGCACGGCATCACCTGACATCAGTCGGCCGCCGGCGAACAACATGTGCCACGCGGTCAGAAACGTCAGCGGAAACCCGGCAGCGCTAACGAAGCCAAGACTGTCCGGAATCGGAATGACATTTGCCGCGGGAACGACCAGCATCTCCGCGTACCCGCCTTCAGACTGGAAGCCCAGCACGTCATAGCGGTCGCATAGATGATCGCGATCGGCGAGGCACGCGCTGCACTGGCCACAACTCAGCCCCGGTTGCAGCATGACCCGCTGCCCTGGCCCAACGCCAGCCACGCCCTCGCCCACCTCGACGATGGTCCCGGCGACATCAGCACCGGAAATATGCGGGAGCGGAAGGGTCACGCGATCGAGACCGCCCCGTTGCCACAGATCCAGGCGATTCAGCGCGCAGGCCGCGACGCGCACCAGGACCTGGCCGGGACGCACGACGGGGGCCGGTGCATCTTCGTACTGCAACACCTCAGGGCCGCCGTGGGTGTGAAACCTGACCGCCTTCATTCGTGACTACAATCTACTATCTTCCCGCCGCAGACTTCCTCTCGTCGTGTCTGGGAGCCGAACCGACCTATGAATCGTGGCGTAGCTCCCTTCTTTCTCGTCCTGGCCGCCCTGGCCTGCGCGCCCGTCTGGGCGGTCGACTATTTCATCACGCAAGACGGCCCCGCCCACGCGTACAGCGCATCGTTGATGCTCAGACTGCTGGGTGGCGACACGTCAGCGGCACAGTTGTTTGCCCTCAATCCCTGGACGGTCTCCAACTCGATCGGGCACTGGCTCCTGGTGCTCTTGCTCACGGCGGTCTCACCGTTCACCGCCACCAAGATCATGGTCACGCTCACGTATGCCGGGGTGGTGGGGGCCGTGGGATTCCTGCGACTCGCGACCGTCGGCCGTGACGGCCTTCTGACCAGCCTCCTGTTCGGAGCCGCCATTGGATTCAACTGGCTCTGGCTGGGCGGACTCTACAATTTCCTGATCGGCGCCATTGGCCTGGCGGTGACGCTTGGCCTCTTCTGCCGCTGGCAAGCTCAACTCAGCGCTGTGCGGGTCCTTGGCCTGGCTGCCCTGATCCTCCTGGTCTACGTCAGCCACATCGTTACATTCGGTGTCCTGGTGGCGGCGCTGATGCTGGTGGCGGTGCTCAGCGAACCGCGCGCACGACGACACACCTGTCCTAGGGTGCTCGTGGCGCTCTTGCCGGTCGTCCTCCTGGCACTGCTCTACGGGTCAGCCGAGCCCGCGCTCGGTGGCGAACGCCTGTTCCCGGTCTGGAGGCGCCTGTCCGATCCCTGGTCGATCGTCAGTTGGGCCTCTCACATCCGCACGGCGGATCCGTTCTTCCTTCTGAGTCGCAAAGCGTTCCCCTTCTCGACCGCCACATCCAGCGCGTTCGCGGTATTCACGCCGCTGCTGTGGTTGCTGGTTGCGGCCGCGGCGCTCGCATGGACCACGGTGTCGCGGCACACGGCTGGCGCGACACACGCAGCGGCGCGACAACGCCTTCCGCTGGTCGCGGTATTCGCCGCATGCGCCCTGGCAGCCGCGTTTGGGCCGGATGACTTCGGAACCAGCCATGGCACGCTGTTGCGCGAGAGACTCGCATTCCTCGCCGCCGTGCTCTTCGTGCCGCTCTATCGAACCGATGTCGGCACGAGGGCGACTCGCACGTTGGCACATGTGTGTCTGGGGGGAATCATCCTGTTTCAGTCGGCAGCCCTTTGGGAGTACGCGCGCCATACCAGTCGCGAGGCGGGCGAGTTCCTCGCCATCGGAGACGCGCTCGGGGGGCAGGCATCGCTGGCGTCGGTGATCGTGCTGGAGAATGGCATGAGGTTTCACTCAAATCCGACGGCTGAGCTCAGCAATTTTCTTGGCATCGGTCGCCGCACCGTGGTCTGGGACAACTATCAGATCGGCTACACCCTGTTTCCGGTCGTGGCACAAGAGCCGGCGCACCGACGTTTCGTGTTCGACCTCACGAGTGTCAACGTACTCGACGAAGCCGAGCCGACAGCCGTCTGGGATGCCAAGGTGGCCAGGCTCGCCGCGTTTTTCGCGGCCAATCATTTGAAGATTGAGACCATCCTGGTCTGGCGCCGTCACCCGCAGGTGGAAGCGGTGCTGGGACGATGGTACGAAGTCGAACCATTCTCCGAGCACGGACGCGGCCGGCTGTATCGCAGGCGGCCGGAGACGGCCGCTACCTGGCGTGCCCCGAACCCCGGCGCACGGTAAACACGCGGACCAGCGCCAGACCAAGAACCACCACGACCGCCACCCTGAACATCGTCGGCAGGAGCAGGCCGAACGATCCTTCCAGGTTGATGCTCACGAGGATCATCGAGAACAGAGCGGCGCGTTCGCCCACGGCAGCGGAGGTGGACGTCAGGAGCGCTGCGCCCAGCGTCCCGAGCACCACTCCGAACAGGGCCATGCCCAACGGCATGCCGAACGGACCGACATTCCGGATCAAGTCCACCGGCGGCGTCGTGGCGTATGAGTTCCCGTTATAGTGAAAGTAGAGCGCCGAGTACGCCCGGGCATCACTCACCTTGGGTTTGCCGGGCCATAACACGCGCGGCACAAACCCTGTCCAGGTCATCGTCCACATATTGGCGATGCCATACTGCGGCTCAAGCGCGCGTAGTGTCGGATAGCGGGCGATTGTGACCGAGGCATCGCTGAGAATATTCAGCCGCTGACCCGCAAGGTCGAGCAGCCTCCTCACCGGGGTCGCAGTGGGATCACGAAACAATGTCGTCGCTGCCTGCGCGGCGACCTCGAGGTGGCGTTCCAACGAGGGAGGCGGAGGCGCGGCAGGCCGTGTGGCAGGAGGAGCTGCGGGCGTGACTGCTGCTGGGGGCATTGCTGGTGGGGGCGTGGCAGCTGCGGGCGGCGTCGCTGTCGGCTTCTTCGCAGCAGCCGCAGCGTCCCTCACCGCCGCTGCCGCCGATCCGGATTCACCGCCCCTGAGCTGTCTGAATAGCGATCCGTAGGTCATCCCGATGCCGAGAGCCACGAACGCGAGTGCCACGGCGACAATTCCCTGCACCAGTGTCAGGCGTCCCCGGGCGAACCTGAACGCCAGAGCGGCGTGCAGATACGACATCAGCAGCGCGCCCCGATTTCCCACAATCACCATCGAAGCCACAACCACCAGCAACGGCAGCACCAAGGCGACCCGCGAGGGGCGTTGTTGATCGGGCGCGAACCAGCGGAACCAGAACAGGAAGTGGCCCAGCGCCATAAGGAGACCTGCGTACGACACCGCCGCGTCAAGTGGACCAGGCGGGCGAGGCACGGCGAATCCAATGATGCCGGCGCGGAACGCCCCGTAGTTCGCCGCCATGCCAATCGCGATCAGGGCGACGATGGCCAACAGCGGAACCGTCCGGTCCTCTGGGGGCGCCGGCAGCAATCGCGCGAGGCGGGTGCCGAGGGCGCGCGCGCCCCGCCATTGAGAGCCCAGCCTCAGCGCCAGATATCCCAGGCCGATGTAGAAGAGCGCGAGTGCGCAGGCGGCCACCGGGTCGGCCACGATCGCCGCGTAGGGGTACCCGACGACACCCGTCGCCAGCAGGGCACCGCCAACGACGAATGTCGGTGCGTAGTGGACCCAGCTCACAAATGTGAAGGGTTCAAACAAGTCGACCGTGCGAGGGCGACGAAACGTCCAGGCCACGACCAGGGCGAATGCCCCTACCCACGGGACGAGCGTTTGTGGGTGCACCGAGGCCACCACTTGAGTCGCGGTTCCGGACGCGAGCGTGAGCAGCACGAGCGCAAGTACCGTCGCCCTATGGGATCCGACTGAGTCTTCCAGGGCTGAAGTCATGTTTTCACTTTGAAGCCTACGCGTTCGGAGGCTGCAGATTCGTCCTTCGGATACGGAACGTCTCGTTATCCTCTTTGACGCCGACGACCGAGAAGTACAGATTCTCGGTGCTCATGGTGGCGTACGGGAAGTGGATGGTGCCGAACTGGAACAAGGTTCCATGCCAGGGGTCTTTCTGAAACCTCGCGATCTCGACGCACTCGCCGTCCGCCGAGACGGTCCAGATCGCGGCGACCCGCGCCTTCCGGGCGGAGCCATTTTCAGCCGATGTCGTGAAGAACAGTTCCTTGCCGATTTGTTTCGAGTAGTACACGGTTCCGCTCACCTCAGCCAGGCTCGTGCGAGCGCCCGTGCTGCGATCCATCCGGTAGAAGTGATTCGCGCGAAACTCGGCGTCCATTCCGTAAGACATCGCGGCTTCGTCAAACAGCATACTGACCGCCCGCCACGTTTCGTCGCCTTCGCCAACAGTGTGCATAGTGCGAAATCCGTCGTCAGTGCGCAACATCCGGCACTCCCTGTCGTCGTCACCCGTCAGGCACAGAAGTGCCGAGGCAAACCTGTCGAAGTACACTCCGTGAATGTGCCGGACCGAGCCTGGTGGAAAGGTGTAGGCGACCTCCAGAGAGCCCGCGCCTGGGCGGTAGCGGTACACCCGTATCTCGCCGCGGGCGTCGTTCATCACGTACTCACCGAAGTACAGGTCGCCGTGGTTGTCGATGGCACACGCCGAGCGCAGCACTCGGCACGGGCGGCGCAATCCTGGCAGATCGACATACTTGCCGTCCCGGACAACGCCCACGGATCGGTCGAACGTCACAAACAACTCGCCGCTTGCGAGCGGAATCACATTGGTGACCATGAACCGGAGCAGTCGTTGGGCAAGCCGGATGCCAGACACCGCCCGCTTCCATGCCGGCGCAGCAATGACGGCGACTCTGGTGAACGGGGGTGTGAGATCCGTCGAATGAAAGAGGACATTTCGGCGCGACAGAAAGTAGCTGCCGTCGCCGGCCCACTCGACCGTATATCCCTGAAGTTCAGGGACTCGTTCGGTCGTCCAGTTCATAAGGCATCGGCCTTCCTGCACACAAACGAGCCAATGACGAGGACGTCCATTCTGGTCCGCTGGAAACACTCGATCGCCTCAGAGGGCTGACACACAATCGGCTCATTTTCGTTGAAACTGGTATTGAGGAGCACCGGAATGCCAGACCTTGCCTCGAATGCCTTGATGAGATCGTAGTACAACGGGTTCTCGTCACGCGCCACCGTCTGGAGCCGTCCGGTGTCGTCGACGTGATTGACGGCCGACAGCCGTTGCCGCCACTCCGGCCTGATCGTGTACACGTGCAGCATGAACGGCGACGGGTGACTCTGCTCGAACAGCTCCGACTGTCGCTCGCGCAACACCGACGGCGCGAACGGACGAAACGCTTCGCGATGTTTGATGCGGGCGTTCAGAATGTCCTTCATGTTCGGGAAGCCTGGGTGCGCCAGAATCGACCGATTGCCCAGGGCGCGCGGGCCCCACTCCATGCGCCCCTGGAACCAGCCGACCACGTGCCCGGCATTGATCGCATCCGCCGTCACTTCCAGGAGCGGCTCGCGCGCCAATTGCCGGTATGGCACGTTATACCGGTCCAGTTCACGTTTCACGGCCGCATCGGGGTACGCGTTGCCGAGGTACGCGTCCTTCATCACCCAGCGTCGGCCCTCTTTCAGGACCGAGTGGCTGACGTAGAGGGCGGCCCCGAGTGCGAGACCGTCGTCGCCGGCAGCGGGCTGGATACACGTTTCGCGAAACGGCGTTTCGAGCAGGAGCTTTCCGTTCGCCACGCTGTTCAGGGTACAGCCGCCCGCCATCGCGACCCTGTCGGATGGCACCCTCTTGTGCAGCGCGCCGAGCAGGTGCATGTAGCAGCGCTCAAACACGCGCTGCAGGCCATACGCGACGTCCTCGTCCCGCGGTGTGATCCCGGAACCCGTCTCGCGCGGCTCGCCAAACGCCTTGATGAACCGATCAGAATAGAGGCGATGGACCACCATCTCTCCGGCATCGTCTATTTCGAGGCCCTGGTTCGCGCCGAAGGGCAGAAAATAGTCGGGGTTCAGCTCAAATGCCTCGCGGGTCATCGTGACCATCTGTTCGAAGACGTCGTGGTACCGGTCAGTGCCGAGCGGCGCCAGTCCCATCACTTTTCCTTCGTCCCCGTACTTCGGATATCCGATGAACTGGCACACCGCCGAATAGAGCGTGCCCAGCGAATGCGGCACGACGATTCTTTTCAGCGGCCGGATCTGGGTGCCCTCGCATTCCGACAACATGCATGACACAAAGTCGCCTGAACCGTCGATCGTGATGCCGGCGCAGGTGTCCCATTGGGATATGAAATAGGCGCTGGCCGTATGGGCGAGGTGGTGCTCGATGTTGTACGTCTGGAATTTCAGCCTCGTTGAATCGACGTCACACTCAGACGCGATCCGTGACTTCATATCGTCGAACGCCTTGCTCTTGCTCCGCATGCGCGACAGATTGAGAAGTGTCGTGGGATGACGCAGCGCGAACTCGAGCTTCTTGTGCAGATTCGCCGCCGAGTCGCGCCCGACGGCCACCGCGTCTATGTCGGACAGCGTCAGGCCTGCAACCTCGAGGCACGTTGCGATTGAGAGGGTCGGAAAGCCCGCGTAGTACTTGACACGGTTGAGCCTCTCCTCAGCCAGTGCCACGACCGGCACGCCGTCAATCACAATAGAGGCGGCCGCGCCGGCGTGATTGGTATTAATTCCCAGGATAACGCTCATGTATTAGCCGTTTTCTCATTCACGGATGCGAGATACACGCTGTCGGCGACCTTCGTCAACGGTGTCACCACGTGGCTCAGCGCTCGCAGTATCTCCGACGCTCTGATCACCATGCGGTAGTGAACAGGGAGCAAGTCGGCATCGCTGGCCTGAATCCCGAGACCAAAGAAACAGTCCGTCGTCATTGTGGTCCGGCCGAGAATCTGCTGAAAGGTGTCCATCAGTTCGGCAGGCGCCCAATACCTGACCTCAAATCCTTCCCCTTCGGTAAAGCCTCGCCGCCGGAGCTGCTGATATTGCCTGATGCCGTACTTGTTCGGCATCTGGATCAGGGTCGTCCCTGCTGGTCTCAAGACTCTCACGATCTCGTTCAACGACGTCCGGACGTTCTGCTTGCTGAAGTGCTGCAACACGCCGTAAGCAAACACGGCGTCAAATGCGCTATCGGCAAACGGCAGGAAGCGCGCGTCACCGACCACATAGTCCGCCACAGCCCCCAACTGTCTGGACACACGGCGCGCGGCCAGCACCGCATCAAGGCTCGGGTCGATCCCAACCGGCCGGTATCCCTTGAGCGCCGCAGCGATCGACCATCGGCCCCAATTGCACCCGATGTCCAGCAGCCGTTCGCCGTGCCCTTGCGGCAGGCGGGTGAACGGGATCGGGTACCGGGTCAGTTTGTGCTGGACCGAGAAATACAGATTGCCGGAGGTATACGGCACCTCGCCCTGGACAAACGGATCGATGTGGTCCTGGTGCGTCGCTGCATCCTCCAGGAGCTGTTGTCCCGTGCCGTTCCCGGACACCTGCTCCAGGGTCCGGCTGATGTAGTCGTGCGTCACTTCAACGTCATCGAGCAACATCACCGGCACATCATCGAACACCGGATACCGGTGCCCGTGAGGGCAGACCAACTCAGTCGCAGTCGATTCGAGCGCCCGTTTGTCGCGCGGACAGACGAGGTGTGTCGCGAGCCATTCATTCATGGGATGGTGTCGCGGTCAGGCTACTGTTCCGGATCAAAGATATCTTTCCTGCTGAAACCGCTCTTCTTGACGATGCGTGCGAGAGTTCGCAGACGACTGTCGGCTTCAGTCCAGATGCGTCGCATTTTTTGCTCGGGCCGCGCTTTGAAGTACGTCACATGGGTCGTCTCGTAGCCGTTCGGCGAATGCGGCGAGAAATAGTAGTTCGAGACACAACAGCGCCTCGCGTCCCGCTTCACGGGATTGACTGAATGCCAGGACTTGTCGTTGGTGGACATCAGGACCAGCCGATTGAACAGACTCGGTATTTCGATGGCCTCGGTCACGGCTTCATTCCAGAGTTCGAAATTTCCGCCGTCTTCCGCCTGCCAGTCCGGCGAACAGTAGTAGAGCAGGTTCAACACGCGGTAGTGTTTCTGCTCGAAATCATGCGAGTTGTCCAGGTGCGGATTCAGGAAATGCCCCTGGGTCATGACGCTGATGCCGCCCGCGTACAGTTTGGGATCGGCGTGGGGCTCCCTGATGCCCGTCAGGCCGGCCACGGCATGCACGACGCGGGGGTCCTGAAACGCAAACGTGACATCGGCGATCAACGCATCGTGGGTGTCAAGGGCCTTGGACGTAAATTTCTTCTCACGAAAACTATCCAGTAGCCGCATGTCGTCGAGCGGCGGGAACGCGGCGTAGATCTGCCGAGCCAGGTCGTCGGGCAGGAGTCGGTCTACAATGGCGAATCGGGTGCTGAGGACGCCCGGCGCAGAAAACTCCTCGCGGATCCTGTCAGAATCCTGATGGAGCCTTTCCACAATGGCAGTGACGATCGCTTCGCGCACGTTCGTGTCCTCCAGGTCCTGATGCGACACTCTAGCCGTACCGGTGTGTCGTTTCCACTATGAAGTCTGTGCTGCTGACCGGGGCCACCGGGTTTCTCGGACGACACCTGGCCAGGGCGTTGTCGGCAAGCGGTTGCCGGGTTCGCGCGGCCAGTCGTCGGCCGGCCGACGGCCGCAGTGCCAATCCTGACCTCGATTGGGTTGGGGTTGACGCGATCGGTCGGCAGACCGAATGGGGGCCGCTGCTCGAAGGCGTGGACGTCGTGATCCATGCCGCCGCGGTTGCACACCGCATCACCAGGCGGGATCAGGTGCCCGAGTCGGTGTACGACGAGGTCAATCACCGGGGCACCGAACGCCTGGCCGCGTGTGCCCGGCGCGCCGGCGTCAGGCGATTCGTTTTGATCAGCTCGATTGGAGCGGTGGCCGATGCGTCTGAGGTGGTCATTGACGAAGTGACGCCGTGTGCCCCGACCACCGCGTATGGGCGCAGCAAGCGCGCGGCCGAGCTGGCGCTCGCCGCGCAGTTGGCAGGCAGCGAGTGCGAGTGGTGCGTTCTCCGACCGCCCCTCCTGTACGGCCCAGGGCATTCGGGCAATATGGGGCGGTTGCTTCGATTGATCCGGTTGCCGCTGCCACTGCCCTTCGGCGCAATTCACAATCGGCGCAGTGTTATGTATGTCGGCAATCTGGTCAGCGCCGTTCAGGTGGCGGCGACTCACCCGGCGGCCGGTGGGCAGGTCTTCTGCGTGGCGGATTCCGAGACGCTGTCTACGCCGCAGCTGATCGCAGCACTGGGTCGTGCGTCGGGAAGGCCGATTTGGATGGTTGACGCTTCCCTTCCGGCACTCCAACGCATCGGCAGGATTGGGGATGTGCTCGGCACCTGGACGGGGCGTTCTCCAGGATTTGATTCTGAGTCTGTACGCAAGCTCTGCGGCTCGCTCTCGCTGTCGTCCGCCCGCATTCGCGAACGGTGCGGATGGGAACCCCCGGTCCGGCTCGCTGATGGCCTGTCGGCGACGATGGGCCACCGCCAGTAGGCCTCGGCCTTGAAACCCAGGCCGAGCGACGTCCGGAGGGATCTCGGGCCGGTACGTAGCTCGGGCTACCGACCGCCGGTGCTGGCCGCGTGCCTCAACACGTCGAGGGTGGCGTGCGCGGTCGATTCAGGAGGACGCGACGCCACGCCGCGCGCCCGGGCGCCGAGACACCACCCCTGATATTCATGCGCGGGCATCTGTCTGAGCTGGGCGATCGCCGCCCGCCACGAATCCGCCGACAGCGGCAGCGTCCATCCCGCGCGGTCGGCCTGCAGGCCGTCCCACGGCGTCTGGTTGCTGACCAGCACGGGACGTCCGGCCTCAAGGGCCTCGGCCACGACATACCCGTAGTTCTCTCCGAGCGTTGGCAGGACGAACGCGTGGGAGCGGGCCAGCCACCCGGGCACTTCCGCGGGCGCACACTCCCCGCGATAGCGCACGCGGACCGACACTGGGAGTTGCGCGATCAAGGCCTGGCACCGCGCCCAGTAGCGGTCATCTTCGATGGGTCCCACAATCTCGAGGTCCAGATCGCCGCCTGGGTCGTCACGCAGCACCTCCAACAGGAACGTAAGGTTCTTCTTTGGCGTGATCCGCGACAAGAACAGCAAGGTCACCGCGCCTTGGACCTTGTCGAGCGCGGGCACCACCTCCCGGGGCCTCGACGGTCCGAGGCACGGCACCACGAATGCTGGCGAGGCCTCCGGAAACGCCCGGGCGATATCCGCCTGCTCACCCGCGTCGCGGGCCAGCCACGTGACACCGGCAAACAGCCGTAGCGCGCGAGCAATCCGGAGATACCACCGCTTCCGGCCGGGACTGCCCGCGAGTGCGCCCGGCGTCAACTCCCCTTCCGGTGCGACGATCATCGGCACCCGGACTCCCCCCGCACGGCGGAGGATCAGCAGGCCGATCGAGCCCGTCGCGAACAGGCTGTTCATGAACACGACATCGGGAGCCGCCTGCGCCATCAGCCGTGAGAGGAGGATCGGGTGCCTCGTCCTCGCGGAATAGAACACCCGTGCGAGCCCATGGGTTGTCCACCGGTCCACCACAATCCCGGGCAGCGGATCGGGCTGGAATGGATCGCGATCCCTGGCGATGACCCAGAATTCACAGTCACGCCCCAACCGCTCCACCATATGGGTGAGCGCCTGGAACGAGCCGCCCCGAAACCCCGGAGCGAACGACTGACTCAGGGCCAGAACCTTCACCGACCCGCCCCTGCGAGAGGCCCGAGGGGAGGATCGGGCCAGTCCGGCCATTGGCCCAGTCGCAACCCGCGTTGGACCAGCCGCAGGACGTAAATGCCGCACGCCATCAGGCCGCTCATGCGCGTGGGCGCGGCATGCCACAACATGCGCCATCGCCTGCCCACATTCAATTGATGCGTCGTGTTCACAAACAGCGCGTGCCCTGCGGTGCGGAGTCCGGAGGACAGCGGCGGCGGATTGGTATTCGGTTCGCAGAACATCCGTGCTCTGGGGGCCACGAGCAGACGCCACCCACGGCGCCGTACCCGCACGGAAAATTCGACATCCGCCCACAGATGCGGAAAGCGGGCGTCATCGAGAAGACCGAACGTGTTCAACGCCGATGCAGGTACAAGGATGCAGTTTCCCGCCAGGGCCTCAACGACCCAGGGCTCCTGGGGCACCGTAAACGCCGTCAACCGGGTGGGAATGCGCCACCCGCCGTACCACGTGTCCCATGACTGCCCCACCTGGAAGACGCGATGGGGCGTGTCCCACAGCAACAACAGCGCGCCGACGACCGAGTCGGGATACGTACGGGCGCATCGGAGCAGTTCCACGAAGACCTGCCGATTGAAGACGGCATCGTTGTTGGCGATCACGGCGTAGTCCGCTCCGGCCGCCAGCACTCGTCGCAGGCCCGCATTGGTGCCGCCTCCATAAAACAGCGTGCCGTCACCCGCCACGATCTCCACGTCTGGGTAGGCGCGCCGGATCGCCTCCGAGGTTCCATCCGACGACCCATCATCGACGACCACCACGTGGAGCGTCATGCCCGTCGTGTCGGCATCGTAAATGCTTTTGAGCGCTCGCAACGTGGTGTCGCGCCGGTTGTAGACGGCCATCACGACGCCAATGCTGGTCGTCCCCTCCGTCACGTCTGCACCGGCGGGTCGGCCATCCGGCACTCGGCAATGAGACCGTCGGCCAAGTGCGGTGCCAGCCGTGTCAGGACGGCATTGGTCCAGCGTACCGTCCACCTCGTGTACGGATAGTGTTCGGTGCCAAGGTCGTAGAACCACTGGCCCGTGACTACCAGGCCCTGGGTCGTGAGCAATCGCGCCAAGGTGGCCTGCGAGTAGTAGGCCACGTGATCGGGATGGACGGGCTCCGCATGGCCTCCCCGCCCGCGAAGGGCATACTGCGCGAGCCGGAATCCGCAGTAGGCATTGACGGTGGTGACCAGCAGACGCGTCTGCGGACCCATGACCTGTCGGACGTTTCTCAGAAACGTGCCGGGATTGGTCAGGTGCTCCACGATTTCACCGGCGATGACGATGTCGAACGGACCCGCCGCGACCAAATCCGCCGCGAGGTCGCCGACATCGCCCGCGTGCAGATGGGTGACACCACGCGCGGCCAGGACGTCAACCCCGGCCTGGTCGATATCGACGCCGTGTAATTCACTGGCCACGTCACGCAATCGCAAATGGAGCAGCGAGCCATCGGCCAGACTCTGCGCGGTATACGGCGCATTGGTGCAACCCAGATGCAGGACGCGCTTGCCGTTCGATCGCGCAAGGAGGTACTCCACTCTCTGCACGAGGGGAATCGACGCGCGCGCCAGCGACATGCAGACGACATGGTAGCACCGCATCGGGACGCACCCCCTTCGGGTATCCTGTGGCTCATGGCCGACCATCGCGCCGCAGCAGTGGATGACGCGTTCTCGGCGCGCGTGCACCGCCTGGACACCACGATCTTCGACGCGATTCCATCCGAGTCAACACCATGGGACCGGCGATCGCTGCTCGCGTGTCAACAGGCCGTCCGCATGCGATGGTCACCGTACGTCTACCTCGAGATGGGGTCGCACCTGGGCGGCAGCCTGCAACCACATGTGCTGGATCCCAGGTGTGCGGCTGCACATTCGATCGATCCCCGGCCGGCGCAGCAACCCGATGCACGGGGCCAGCGTTTCGGGTACCCGGGAAATTCGACGGCTCGAATGCTGGCGAATCTGGCCGCGGCCGGCGGTGATACACACCGCGTCGTGTGCCACGAACAGACCGCCGCGCGCCTGAATCCCGACGGCTTCGGGCCGGCGCCACACTTGTGCTTCATTGATGGCGAACACACCGATACCGCGGTCATGGCCGACTTTGCCTTCTGTCAGCGGGTGGTCGCGCCGGGCGGCCTGATCGTGTTCCACGACGCCCACATCATCTACAACGCATTGGGCACCATCGTGGCTTCGCTCGATCGCGCCGGCACGGTGTATCGGGCGTGTCCTCTGCCCGATACGCTGTTTGCGATCGAACTCGGCGACGGCGCGCTCCTTGAGGGGACAGCCCTGGCGCCCGTGCGGCGCGAGAGCCATCGAGGGTATGTCCTGTCACTTCAGCAGACAGACCACTATCGCCGCTTCGCCAACCAGTGGCTGTTTCGTGTGCTCCGAAAAGCCCGTGCGATGGCCGCGCGACCGCGCGGGTGATGAAGCGCTACGACGACCGCATCAGCAGGGGCTCCAGCGCGCTCCAGACACTGTCCGCCGTCAGGTCTTCCATGCACGGATGACCGGCCGTCCGGCACTGTACGTCCCGGCAACCCTCGCAAGGCACGGTGAGTCGCACGACGACATGCTGTGGGCCGATCGGGTCCCACTGCCCACGGGGCAAACCCGCCCATGCGGCCACCACGCAGGGGGTGCCCATACTCGCCGCCAGGTGGGCCAATCCCGAATCGACGCCGACGAAGGCCTGGCATTCGGCCAACACGGCCGCGGTCATCCGCGGCGGGTGTCCGCACGCATTCACGCCAAAGCCCCACGCGTCCGTCAGGGTCTCAAATGCCGTCCGGTCGGCCGGTCCTCCGACGCCAACGACCTCGACACCCCGTGCGTGCGCACGCCGGCCCAGATCGAGAAACCGGCCCGTGGGCCAGTTCTTTGCGGGCCAGTTCGAGAGAAGGCCCATCGCCAACCTTGGGCGCCCCTGCTCGCTCCGAGCCAGCATCACAAGGCCGGCCTCGCGTTCCTCCGAGCTCAGGGTCAGCAAAGGCATCTGCCCATGGGGCGCGTGCGCGGCCACGACACCCGACGCCGCCAGTCGTGACAGTTTCAGCCGGTCTTCCCTGAGCGACTCGCCTGGCGACGCGTCGCCCGATGGTGCCATCGCATCGTATCCGTGGAACGTACGGGCGCCACAGGCCCGAAAGAACCAGCGATCGCGTTTCAGAAGCCGCAAGGGGCGTTCGCTTGGCAGGAGGGAGACCACGAGTTCGATGTGATGCCGACGAATGGTCCGTGCCACACGCCACACGTCCCGGATCAGTCGCACCGGCGACGGCCATTCCCCGTACTCCAGAAATTCGTCCACCAGCACATCACCGCCGAGGACGGCCTGTGCTGGCAGTCGGGCCCCTCCGGACGTGGTGAGCAGGAGCACCCGATGGCCCGGCCACTCAGCCCGCACGGCGCGCAGGGCTGGAATCGTAAGAATCGTGTCACCGAGCGAACCGGTGTGATGCGCCAGGAGCCATGGATCGTTCTGCGCGGCGCTCATGCTGGGCGGCCGGCGGCGCGGACTGAGCGAACGCACGAATCGTACACGGCAAGAGTCACACCGGCCATCTCGTCGGCGTCAAACGTCAGGGCATGCACGTGCGCGGCGGCGGCCAGACGTCTCGCCAGCGCGGGGTCGTGACGCAGTTGCAGAATGGCGCCAGCCAGCCCCTCGGCGTCGCCGGGAGGCACCAGGATCCCGGTGACACCGTGCTCCACCGCTTCTGGAATGGCGTTGACCGGCGTCGAGACCACAGGCACGCCGAGCGCCATGGCTTCCACCAGCGCCAACGGCAGTCCTTCCTCAAGGCTTGGCAACACGAACACGTCGGCCGCCGCAACCGCCTTCAGGTACGAACGTCGCCCATCGGGCAAGTCCGCCTGTGGCACATATCGCACCACTCCGTTCAGCGCACGCAGTTCCGAGGCGGCGCGTCCTGTCACCGCTGCCGGTCCCAGCCAGAGGAAGTCCACGTCGGTCGCTTCCGTTCGTACCCGCCGAGCGGCCTCGAGCCAGATCCAGCATCCCTTGCGCTCGATGAACTGCGCGCCGGTCACGACGAGAAACCGGCCGGGGGCGATCCCCAATTGACGCCGTGTCTCATCGCGTGACGTTCCCGTACTGGCGGCGACGACTTCCTGACGTTCCACCGGTGAGTACGCCAGCGGTACCCTCGCAATGTCGTCCACCCGCAGGAACGGCCGGAGGCTTTCTCTCACATGTTTGTTCGCCGCGATGAGTCGAAAGCCCGGACGTCGCGTCAATGAGCGCATCCGACGCCGCCATACATGCGCTCGCAGGCCACCGATGTGTGGCAGGGACGTGTGGAGCGTCACCACAACTCCGTGGCGACCCGCCAGCGTCCACAAGACGCCCGTGAACAGCGTCAGCGAGACATCACAATGAAACACCGTGCCAGGGCCGGTCACCCGCCGGCAGGATCGCCACAACGCCACCTGCGCGTGCCAGGCCCGCACGTGCGCGGTCACACGATGCACCAGCGTGGTGGCCGGCGTCACGTCGAGGCGGCCGCGCATCCTCTCGACGGTGACGCCCAGTGCCTGGAGCTCCGCGACCAGATCGTCGGCTGATCCGGCGGGCACGATCGCGGTCACGCGCGCGCGCAGCACCACGCGGCGCATGAGGGAAATGAAGTACCGCTGGGCGCCGCCCCATTCGAGGTAGGGCCACACGTACACGACGTGCGCCGCGACGGTCTCGTGTGTCTCGTGCGCCCGTGCATCGTTGACACCCTGCATTGTGGGTGACCATAATACCTTCTCACCAAGTGCACTCAATGAGCACCCGACGCAGTGGTGCTCACATGACGGGCCCGCTGCTCGTCCTTGGCGGCAACGGCATGCTTGGCCACAAGGTCGCACAAGTCGCGGCGCCGCATCTGGAGGTGTACGCCACCGTTCGTCACCAACAGCCTGGCTTGCCGGCCGTGCTCGGCCTCGAAGCGGACCACGTCCTGCTCCACGCCGACGTGATCGCCGGACTCGACACCCTGCTCGACCAGGTGCGCCCGGGCGTCATCGTCAACTGCACCGGCGTGCTCCCATCGGCCGGCGGAACGCTGGATCCCCAGGGCGCGATTGGCGTCAATGCGCTGGCGCCACACCGCATTGCGGCTGCGGCACGGGCACGCGGCATGCGACTGATCCATGTCAGCACGGACGCGGTCTTCGACGGGAAGCGTGGCGACTACACCGAAGACGATGTCCCCGACGCGACAGACCTGTACGGCCGCTCGAAAGCGTTGGGGGAGGTGGACGATGAGAGCAGCCTGACGATACGGACGTCGCTGGTCGGACGGCAACTCCGGGGTTCGCGAGGACTGCTCGAGTGGTTCCTGTCACATCGCAGGCAGACCGTGCAGGGCTATCGCGCGATGCGGTTTTCCGGCCTCTCCACACTGGCGCTCGGTCGAACCATCGTGAACCTGATCACTCACCACCCGGCGCTGGCGGGTCGATTCCACGTGGGTGGCGACGCCATCAGCAAGTATGATCTGCTGCAGCTGATGAACGAGACGTTCAACGCAGGCGTCACCATTGTCCCCACCGATGGCCCCGGGATCGATCGCTCGCTGGACTCCAGGCGGTTTGCCGCCGTCGTTGGCTCGGCCCCCTCGTGGCAGCGCATGCTCGAAGACCTCGCCCAGGATCAGACGCCATACGACGAATGGAGGCAGCGTGCCCCATGACCCCGGCACCCTCGGGTCCGCGCGATAACTCCGGACTGCTGCACCACGCCGCGCAGGGCGTGGTGGGTTGGGCCGTGCCGCTCACGGTCACCTTCGTCGCCACACCGCTGATTGTCCATGGGCTCGGCCCGGACGGCTTCGCGGTGTACGCCTGGGCGGCGGCGTTCGCGGCGGGGATCGCGACGGCTGGCCCGGCACGCGGCGTGCTCCACCTGGTGTCCCGAAGCGGTGTGGCACGGCTGCGCCACGAGGCGGTCTCGGCTGGTCTCTGGACGTCCGTCGGGCTGGGCTCGCTGGCGGCGGGTGTGCTCTGGGTCCTGGCCTCTTCGGCCGCTTCGATGGCGCAATTGCCGGCGGTGCTGGCGATGCCGGCACTCCGAATCGCCGCCGTTGGCGCCGTGTCGGCAGCCGTCACCGCCGTGTGCGTCGGGGCGCTGCAAGGGTTGAAACGCTTCGGCACCGCCACAATGCTGACAAGCATCGCGGCAGTCGTGACCGCGGCCGGCGCCGCCTGGATCGCAACCAGCGCATGGGGCGTGGTCGCTCTGGTGTCCTGGCAGGCCGGCGTCTCATTGGTGCTCAGTGTGGCGAGTGTCCTTGTCATTCGACGTGCCGTTGGACCAGTGTTCACCCCACCGACCACCACCGCCGCGGCGAGCGTCACCCGATTCGGCCTGGTCACGATCGGCACGCAGTTGGTCTTCGCTGCATGGGTGATCGTCGAGCGAACGTTGGTGGGCCGATATCTGGGCGCGGAGATGCTGACCGCGCTCGTCGTGGGCCTGCTTCTGTGGATGCATGCCAACGCGGCCCTGGTCAGCGCGGTGCAGGTGATGGCATCGCTGGCCCCTGACGGCTCCCGCGGTGTTGATGACCGCCTTGCGCGCGCCTATCCCAGCGCGACGATCATGACCGCGGTCGTCGCCGTCGCTTCGGCAGCCCTCATTGCCGGTCTCGGTGTTCCAGCGTTGACACTGTGGATCGGCCCAGGGATCGCGACCGTGGCCGAACCACTCTTGCTGCCGTTGGCGCTCGGTGTGGGACTCAACAGCCTCGGGACCACCGCCTGGTTTGCCAATGAGGCGGAAGGACGCCCGGCCCGGAACTTGGTCTGGGCTGCCACGGGCCTCGTACTCACCACGATCACGTTGTTGTGGCTGGCGCCTGCGGGCCACGCGGCGTCGGCCGGCATTGCGCGCCTGGTGGCCGTGGCGCCCGGCCCCCTGTTCATCGTCTGGACTGAGTGGTCCTCACGCGGTCGCCTTCGCGCACCATGGTGGAGCATCCTCACGTATATCGTTCCGTGCGGGATCGTGTTGTTCGTGGGCCTGCGGACCGTCGCGATCGCCGCCACCTCGTCATGGCTGGTGTTCTTCGTTGCGGCGATGCTGGGACTGGCGCTGTATGCGGCTGTAGTGTGGCACCTTCCGGTGATGACTGAACGCAACCGGCAGGCCTTGCGCTCGTGGCTTCGCCAATTGGCGCGGCCAAGGCCACGCCCTAGGTGAGGCGGCGGACGACGCTGTCGAGCGCGGATTCGTACTGGGGCACCACGCAGGCCTTTGAAAAGGTGTCGTCAAATCGCGCCCGGCCGCGGGCACCCATGACGGCGCGGGATTCCTCATCGAGTTGGGCGAGCGCGTCGAGCGTGGCCGCCAGTTTCGCAGGGTCGCCCGGTGCGACCACCACTCCAGTCCCGGTGGTCTGTACGAGATCGGCGGCCGCTCCTCGGACAGCCATCACGATGGGGCGGCCGGCGGCCAGGTACGCCACCGTCTTGGTCGGCACCACGGCCTCGAAGACCGGGGAATCCGCCAGATGCACCAGTAGTGCGTCCGCGGCGGCCATCAGCGCCGGCATCTCCTGATGCTGACGCCAGCCAAGAAACACTGTGCGGTCCGCCACGCCGATATCACGCGCCACACTCTCCAGTTCCTTTCGAGCCGTCCCTTCACCGGCGAACACCAGCACGATTCGAGGGTCCGTGAGGAGCGCGGCCGCCTTCACGACCGTGGTCAGGTCCTGGGCAATTCCGAGGTTGCCGGCAAAGAGCACCACAAACCGGTTGCGCCAGCCGTGTGACTCGCGCGTAGCCGCGCGCTCGGCACTCGTGCCCTGACGGGCCAGGTCGCCATCCACCCAGTGGTGTGTCACGCACAAACGGTCAGGCAATGCCCCCTTTTCGATGAGCACGGCACGTGCGCGCTCGTTGGGCACGAGGATCCTTGAGGCGCGGCGGTAAATGAATCGTTCCAGGGCTTCAAGCGCGCGGATCGCGCGCCGATTCTGGATCAGTCCAGCGGCCACGATGACATCGGGCCAAATGTCCTGGACGTCGTAGACGAACGGCACCCGCATCAGCCGCGCCAGCAGCCACCCCGCGGCGCCGATCGACAGCGGCGGATGCCAGACGTAGATGACCTGAGGCCGCTTCAGCAGCGGCCGGGCCAGCACCGCAGCCAGCGCGAACGCGCCAAAGTTTGCGCAGCGGCGCAGCACCGACCGTCCGTGATACGCATAGCCCGCCATCCGAAGGACCGGTACCGCTCCCAACGTGTCGCGCTGCCACGGCCGGAGCGCGTAGCCGGGATATCGCGCACCGTGCGGATACTGGGGCAGGCCCGTCAGCACGGTCACGTCATGGCCGCGCTCGCACAATGCCTGTGCGAGATCGCCGGGTTTGGTGATGGGCTCTGGCGTGAAGTATTGCGCGAGCACAAGGACGCGCAGAGTTGGAACCGAAGAGGGGGGCCTTGGCGGCATCGTGGTGATTGGAATACCGCTGACGTCCAGAGCGGCGCAGCGAGGGCGCCGCCCTGGACGACCGAGAAGACGTCAGTCGCGATGGGTCATTTCACGCGCCAGTTATTCACCGGATAGTCGTTATTTGTTCCCCATGTAAAGATGGAAACGCCACCACTGGAGCGATTGATCCAGAACTGCCCGGTGGTTTCACGCCAGATGGCCAGGTCGGTCTTGCCGTCGCCGTCCCAGTCACCCTGCGTGACGAAGTCTGTGGCGGAAGCCCCCCAGAGGCGGAAACTGACGATGTTGGTCGTGCTGCCAACCGTCCAGTACTGAAGGGCCGCACCGGAACTCCGGGCCACCGTCAGATCCTCCGTGACGTCCGCATCCCAATTGCCCGGCACGAGGGAGTCGTTCGACAAGCCGAAGTTGCGCAGGACGGTCGCGCCATTGGACGACTGTCGAATCCAAATCTGACTCCCGCGCTGCGCCATTGGGTCGTGCTTTGCGTCGCCGTCGAAGTCAAACGGCGCGGTGAAATCGCCATTTAGTCCCCAGGGCATGAACGTCACCGGCCCGCCCGATGTTGTGCGGAAGTAGAGGGTGGATTGAAGGCCAGCGCTCGCGCCCGGCCGATTCACGGCAAAATCATCGCGACCGTCGCCGTTGTAGTCGCCCGCCACCCGGGAGTCGTCGCCCGTCTGCCCGAAGGGCTCGAAGAGCGGTACGCCGTTCGACGACTGCAACACCCAGAAGCCTGCCACACCGGGAGCCCCGGGTCGCCACACCGTGATGTCCGATTTCCCGTCGGCGTCGTAGTCGCCGCACAGAACGGTATCGAACTGCACCCCCCAACTCGCGAACTGCAGCCCCCCAGTTGACCGCAAGATCCACCACTGCAACTGGCCACCCACGTTCCTGGTCACGACGGGGTCGGTCTTGCCATCGCCATCAAAATCGCAGGTGTTCGGAATCTGCGCATGAGCCAATGCCGGCAGCGCTGCCAGCATGAATACGCACAAGACAGCCTGTGTGAGGTGTTTCGTCATCGCGCAGTTCTCCTTCGTTTATTGCGTCACGGTTGAGGGGTGAGTCGGATCTTCTGGTCCAGGCGTCGCCGCATCTCCAGGACTAGCTGTTTCGCGTTGGCGATCTCCCCATCGAGTTGGGAGATCTGGTTGTCGAGCTGAAGTCTCGCGTTGGTCTTCTGCTCCAGTTGTTCGGCCGTCCTCGCCTTTTCCTGCTCCATCATCGCCTGCGCTTTGCCGGTGGGGTCCGCAGAAGCCATCTGCGTGTAGGTGTCGACCGAACCACGCATCTGGGCCATGTCCTTGTCGATGGCCGTACGGCCCTGCTCAAGTCCATCCAGCCGCTGCTGCATCTGCGTGATCCGTCGCTCGTCCATGTCGATCAGTTGCGACAGCACCAGAGAGGCGTCGCGGTCGGCCGCCTGCTGCGCGTACAGCTTCATGACCTCGACGAGTTGATCGACCGACTTGCGCAACGCCGCCAGCTCGGACACCACAGCCGCTTCAGCGGTCTGGACCGACGCAGGAGGATTCTGGGCGAAGGTGAGACTCGCCGCGAGCAAGGCCGACAACGTCAGGGCAATCATGGGCTGCCCTGATTATCTGGCCGCCCGCCGAATCGTGTCAATCTCGCCTTCTGATCAGGAACGTCTTGATGAGGGTCCCATCGTCCGCCTCGGTTTCAGTCAAGAGTTCGACGTTCTTCACAGTGAACGGCGGCTTGTCGAGCACCACCGCCGAGTCAAAATGGAGGCGCATCTCCGGACCGTGCGGAATATCCAGGTTCGGCACGAGCACCGCCCCCGGGTTCGGGTAGTGTTCCGTCACAATCAGAAACTTGTATTGCGTGCATTTGTGCAGGATGCGCGCAATTTCGGCGTTCGACAGATGCTGGAGCACCTGCCTGACCAGACAGAGATCGCTGGCGGGCAATTCATCCTCAATGATGTTCACACAGACGAATTCAACCGTGTCGCGTCCGTGCGTGCGATTCAAATGCCCGACCAGCTCCAGAACGACATCACACCCCGTGTAGTGGACGGCCTGATTGACGAACATCGATGCAACCTGAAAGTCACCACAGCCAAGGTCAACGACCCTCCTGACATGATGCTCGGCGATGAATTTTCTGACGGCCGCGGCATAGTTTTCAGCAGGAAGCCCACGCGAGCCCCGGCCTGAAAAATACTCACCGCGCGTGCCGCCCCAGACATTGTTCGCGTAAATTTCGCTGAACGTCTGCTCAGCGGTCTTGCCGGCAAATGTGCTCTGCCGTCTGCCGCCCACGCGCTGACGCCTCGTCTTCAACAGTGACGCAGGAATCAGTCGTTTCAGCGTCTGTCTCAAGCGACTCATCAATGCGTCCGTCGCTGTTCTCAGAACTCGATCACCGCGTCCTCGACCGGACGGCCGAGCGAGGCCAGCTGGTCTCGCCACATCGACGCGTCGCCCACCACCACGACGATCGCGTCGCCGGCCCTGACGTGCCGGCGCGCCGCGGACGATACCGCGTCGGGTGTCACAGCCTCCACGTCCGGCACGAAACGATCGAACGTATCGGCGGGCAGATCGAACGTGGCGATCCGCGCTGCGGCGTGCGCCAGTTGCTCGGACGTTTCAAACTGGCGGACGAAACCACGCGTGATCGATGACTTGGCGCGCTCGAGTTCGTCCGTCCCCGCCGGACGACTGCCGCCCACGGCTTCGAACTCCTTGAGAATTTCGGACACCACCAGAGGAGTGGCATCCCCCTGCACGTTCGTTTCACAGGAGAACGTGCCCGACCGCAGGCGGAAGTCAAACGCGGTGCGCGCGCCGTACGTGAGCCCGCGGGCCTCGCGGAGGTTCAGGTTGATCCGGCTGGAAAACTGGCCGCCGAGCAGCGCATTGAGGGTCACGAGCGCGTGGTATTCGTCGATGTGACGCGCCGAACCCAGGTGGCCCACGTTCACTTCCGTCTGTGGCGCGCCCGGCCGGTCCACCACAATCACGCGCGCGGGCCCCGAGGCCGTCGCGACCGGCACCGGCGCGAGCCGCGACGTCCCGTCGAGCGCCTGCCAGCCGCCCAGTTGTCGTTCGGCCGCCAGAAACGCCTCCTGTGGGCCCACATCGCCCGAGATGATCAGTGTGGCGCCGAGCGGGCGCATCCCGCCCGCATGGAACGCACGCACCTCGTCGATCGACACGCGCGACAACGCGGCCGATGTGCCCAGTGTGCCGTGTCCATACGGATGCGTGCCAAACGCGGCCGACAGGAAGGCGCGATCCGCCACGGCAGAGGCCGAACTTCTGACCTGGCGCAACCGGTTGAGCCGAATCTCACGCACCCGTTCCAGATCGGCCTCGTGCAGGCGGGGCCGCGTCATCACATCGCCCAGCAGCGCCAACGCGCCGTCCATGAACCGCGGCAGTGTCGTCAGCGTGAACGTGGTGGTATCGGGACCAACGTCAATGGAAAGCTCGCTGCCAAGGGTGGCGAACGCTTCAGCAAGGCCGATGGCATCAAGCCGATCGGTACCTTCGTCGAGCAGGTCGGCCATGACGCCGGCGAGGCCCGGTGCGGAGGGCGGGTCACACGCGGACCCGACCGGCACCACCAGCGCGATCGTCACCACCGGGATCGTGTCGTGGCGAATACTCCAGACCCGCGCGCCGTTCGACAGCGTCTCTCTGGCTACAGGGGGGAAGGTCACTCGCGCGGGGGCTCCCGGCGGCGGCATCACAAAGCGGAGGTTGTTCGTCACGTGGTCACCACCGCCGGCTCTGATCCGTCCAGGGCCCATTGCCGCTGGCCTTGCGGCACCACCGACAACAGGGCCGCCTGACTGGTGGACAGGAACGTCCGCACGGCGCGTTGCACATCCGCGGTCGTCACACGCAGGTACCGATCAAGGTCCTGAGCGAAGTACCCGGGCTCCCCGGTATAGACGTTGTAGGCGTTCAGCTGATCGGCTTTGCCCCCGAAGCCGCCAAGCGTCTCCAATCGATAGAGGAACGACGCCTCTGCCTGCACGCGCGCGCGCTCAAGTTCAGCCGCTGACGGTCCGTGTGTCGCCAGGCGCTCCAACTCGTCCATGACGGCAAGACGCAGTTCTTCGAGCATCACGCCAGGCGCTGCGGTCGCCACGACCTGGAACAGGCTGCCCAATTCGCGTGATCCCTGACCGGCGCCAAGGCCGGCCGCGCGGCGCCGATCATGCAGAAGGGTGCGATACAGCCGCGACGTCCGGCCGTTGGCCACCAGATCCGCAGTCACATCAAGCACGGCATCGCCTTCGGCAAACAGTGCCGGACTTGGAAACACCAGGTACAGGCGCGGCAGTTCCACGCGGTCTTCGAGCAGCAGGCGGCGTGGCGCGGGTAACGCCGCCGGTGTCATGGGCGGCCGCAGTTCGGGGCCGGCGGGAATATCGCCAAACAGCCGCTCCACAAGTGCCATCACCGCATCCGTGCGCACATCGCCGGCGATGGCGAGCGACGCGTTGGCCGGGTGGTAGTACTGTTGGAAAAACGCCCGCGCGTCATCAACAGTGGCGGCGCGCAAGTCGGACGGATACCCGATCGTGGGCCAGTGATACGGATGGTCAGACGGGTAGATCGCCTCGGACAACGCGAAGTGCGCGAGGCCGTACGGCCGATTCTCATAACTCTGGCGGCGTTCGTTGAGGACCACCTCACGCTCGGTCTCAAAGCGCTCGACCGACAACGCGGGCACCAGCCAGCCCATCCGATCGGCCTCCATCCAGAGGGCCAGTTCCGTCGCGCCTGCCGGAACAACGGACCAGTAGTTGGTCCGATCGGCGCTGGTGGAACCGTTGAGGGACCCTCCCGCTTCCTGCAAGGGCTCAAAAAAACCGCGCGGCTGATGCTCGGCCCCCTTGAACATCAGGTGTTCAAACAGATGCGCCAGGCCGCTGCGTCCTGGCGCCTCGTTGGCAGAGCCCACGTGGTACCAGATGTTGACGGCCACCAACGGCAAATGGTGGTCCTCATGGACGACGACCTGAAGGCCGTTGCCGAGCGTGTGTTTGGTGAACGGAATCAATTGATCGGCGTCAGCGGAATGGCTTTCCGCGCATAGGAGGCAATCGACACCTGCTGTGCCACGCGTGCAGCCGCCGCTGCCAGAGCCACGGCCGCCGGCGACTCGGGCGCCGACAACACGATGGGGTTGCCCGCATCGCCACCGGCTCGAACCGGCTCCGAGAGCGGAATACTGCCCAGGAATGGGACGCCCAGTTCGAGGGCGAGCGCCTCACCGCCGCCTTTGCCGAAGATGTCGCTTTCCGTTCCACAGCCGCCACACACGAAGTAGCTCATGTTCTCGATGACGCCGATCACCGGAATATTGAGCTTCTGGTACATCTTCACGGCGCGCCTGGTATCGGCAATCGAGACCGTCTGCGGTGTGGTCACCACCACAGCCCCGGCCACCGGCACCGTCTGGCTCAGGCTCAGCGCCACGTCGCCCGTCCCGGGGGGCATGTCCACGATCAGATAGTCCACCTCCGCCCACTTCACGTCGCGAAAGAACTGTGTGATCGCGCCATGCAGCATCGGCCCGCGCCAAATGACCGGGGCATCGTCGGCTGTGAGGAACCCCATTGACACCGCCTGCACACCGTACCGCTCAGCCGGGAGGATCTTGTTTTCATCCTGCTCCAGCCGCAGGCCTTTCTCAAACCCCAGCATGATGGGCACATTGGGCCCGTACATGTCGGCATCAAGCAATGCGACGCGGCTCCCTGCCTTCGCGAGCGCCACGGCGAGATTCACCGCCACGGTCGTCTTGCCGACGCCGCCCTTCCCCGCACCCACCGCAATGATGTTCTTCACGCCGTCCACTGGAGCGCGTCCGGCCTCAGGGCGTCCTGCCGCCCGCACCTGGGCGGTCATCTCCACGGCCACACTGGTCACGCCCGGCAACGCGCTCACGGCGGCCTTCGCCTGATCGCGCAGCACGTCCTTCACCGGACACGCGGGCGTGGTCAGTTCAACCGTGAACGCGACATGTCCGCCGCTGATGGTGACGTGCTTGACGAACCCCAGAGTGACGATGTCGCGGTGCAGATCGGGGTCCTGCACGACGCGCAGGGCATCCAGGACAACTGTTTCAGAGAGGACCATCTTTGGAATTGTACGAGAAGCTGGCGGCAATGTCGCCCAGCGATTCGGATCGCGAGTCATCACTCGCTCATGACACCCGGGACGGCCACACGGGGCGGCCGGCCGAACACCTTGCGCGCGTCGTCGTTCAGGAGCACCCAGAAGGTATAGACACCGAGCGCGGTGCCGAAGGGCACCATCACGAGATTGGGTACGGCCATTAAGAGCGCCACAAGCCGCCCGCGTCCCTCGCGCCGCCTGAGCGCCCGGCCAGTCCACGCCGACGCCACGCCAGCGAGGATCAGGGAACCGCCGACGGTGGCCAACAACACCACGGCTGCACGTTCACCGAGACCGAACGACTGGCCCGTGAGCGAGGCCCTCGTGCCGGCCGCCAATAAGGAAAGAGACACGCCGGTCATGATCCCGAATGCGCCCCAGACCAGGTGCAACAGGCCAAGGACATCGATGTGCAGGCGCATGTGATGGCCCACCGAAGCCCCAGGGGACTGGCCGGCTCGCTCGGACTCAGCGCGCGCCGAGCGTCACCATCAGTTCGCGCCGCTCGTCGTCGTTGAAGCCTTCGAGGTCGAGCGTGGCATCACACTCGTCGCACAGCAGTTCGACCAGCGCCGGTCGTCCCTCTTCCATCGGCGGCTGGACTTGCCCGTCGGCGACGCGCACGAGGTGCATCTGGAGGGTTTTAGCGAGAAAGTTTTCGGCGTTGCCGCAGTTCGGACACGTCAGAGACATCGGAAAGAGTGTATCTCACTCTCCGAGGCCGGGATACACGAGTTCTCCGGTAACGGCCGACTCCGGGAATGCATGCCTGACTGCGGCCAGATAGGTGGCAAGCTGCACCGCATGTTCGGGTCGGGGCGCGCCCGTCTTGAACTCCAGCACCAGAAGCGACCCATCCGGCTGGGCGACGAGACAGTCAATGCTCCCCCGCACAATGGCCGCTGGCATCTCTGGCGCGACAAACGAAAAAGGCACTTCATAGCAGGCCCGACCGGCAGCCAGCCACGCCCTGACGTCCCCGCGGCCGGCCAACCGCATGTACGCCCCGGCCACGGTCGCAAAGAACCGGCCCCGGTCGGCCACATCCACCAGTTCTTCTGGACGCGCAAGGCGTGCGGCGTGGACAGCAATGGCCTCGGCCGATGGCAGGTCGGCCAATCCGTGCTGGAACAGCCGGTGCACAAGCGTTCCCGCCAGCCGGTCCAGGGC
>Ga0163151_10000118_pt1 | contig 133614 bp, 119 predicted proteins | sample OliLakLV19MP5IB2_FD_145596 | JGI IMG/M metagenome (GOLD analysis project Ga0163151, IMG submission 145596) | Freshwater microbial mat bacterial communities from Lake Vanda, McMurdo Dry Valleys, Antarctica - Oligotrophic Lake LV.19.MP5.IB-2 | ecosystem: Environmental > Aquatic > Freshwater >...
TGTGCTTGAGAAAATAGATCACGCAAAGAAACTGCAGTATTGAATATGAATTGAAAAAAAAGTTTCACGCAAAGGCGCAAAGGCGCAAAGAAACAGCCGGAATAAATATGCTTGGAAAAAATAGATCACGCAAAGAAACTGCAGTATTGAATATGAATTGAAAAAAAAGTTTCACGCAAAGGCGCAAAGGCGCAAAGGCGCAAAGAAACAGCCGGAATAAATATGCTTGGAAAAAATAGATCATGCAACGAAACTGCAGTAATGAATATGAATTGAAAAAAAAGTTTCACGTAAAGGCGCAAAGGCGCAAAGAAACAGCCGGAATAAATGTGTTTTTTAATTAATTTGTTTTTTAAATTTTTGCACTTTCTTGAAAAAATAATTCCCCATTACACACCCTTATAAACTTTGCGCCTTTGCGTGAAAAAAAACACATCATACACACCCCACAAACTTTGCGCCTTTGCGACTTTGCGTTAAAAAAACACATCCTACACACCCCGCAAACTTTGCACCTTTGCGAGAAAAAAATCAAATCCTACACACCCTACAAACTTTGCGCCTTTGCGACTTTGCGTGAAAAAAACACATCATACACACCCCACAAACTTTGCCCCTTTGCGACTTTGCGTGAAAAAAACACACCCTACAAACTTTGCGACTTTGCGACTTTGCGTGAAAAAAACACATCATTTACACCCTTCAAACCTTGTGTCTCATGAAAAAATAAATGCATTAATTTTTTAATTCGCCACAATCGCAAGTTTCGCAAACTTCAACAACAACTTTTTCTCCCCCGCATTATTGAAATGTATCGTTGCTATTTTGCCTTCGTTGTTTCCTTCCATGGCGGTTATTTTTCCGAATCCGAATTTTTGGTGTTCTACTTCCATTCCTGTTTGTAGTTCTTCGGGGAATGCAGCATTAAAATTTTTTGATGCTTTATGCTGATAATTATTTACGGGAACCTGAGGACGAACCTTGGTAACGGGAGTTGCATGTTCGTAGTGTTTTTTTGTATTTGCATTTGCATCATCATTCCATTTGGAATTATTATACCCAACATAATTTAATAAATTTTGTGGCAGCTCTTCCAAAAATCTGCTGGGTTCACAATATTCGAGTTTGCCGTATTTATATCTTGTTGCTGCATGCGTAATTGTCAATTTAGTTTCGGCTCGTGTAATTGCAACATAAAATAATCTGCGTTCTTCTTCCAGATCTTCGCGGGAAGAAAGGGAGAGTGTTCCCGGAAATAAATTTTCTTCCAATCCAACAACAAATACACTTTTAAATTCCAATCCTTTGGCGGCGTGAATAGTCATAAGTTTAACCGATTCATCTTCGTTTCCTTCTGCATCAGCATCAGTTAATAATACAACCTCCTGAAGATATTGTCCCAAAGTTTTAGTAACCTTTTCTTCCCCCGGAATTGTATCTATATAAAATTCGGAAGCAGCCTCATCCGGCGCTACAAATTCTTTAATGGAATTTAATAATTCCTGCATGTTTTCATATCTGCTCAATCCTTCCACACTCTGATCGCTGTAAAGATCTTTCATTACTCCCGTTGATTTTGCGATATGACTTGCAACCTCATAAGCATCCTTTTTTTCGAGCAGTGTTTGAAAACTTTTTATCATAGTAACAAAATCCGACAACAATTTTCTTGTCCCCGAATTAAATTGCAGCAGATCAATATTTTCTGCCATGGTCCACAAACTTTTATCGTTGTCGGCGGCAAATACTGTTAATTTTTCTACTGTTGTTTTTCCGATGCCTCTTGCAGGATAATTTACCACACGTTTAAATGATTCTTCGTCGTGCGGATTTACGGTCAATTTTAAATATGCAATAAGATCCTTTACTTCCTTGCGCTGATAAAAGGAAATGCCCCCGTAAATTCTATACGGAATATTTAATTTTCGAAGACCTTCTTCAAAAGCACGGCTCTGTGCATTTGTTCGGTATAAAATTGCGAACTCTCCATTTTTGATGTGGTCGCGCATACGCTGTTCAAAAATTTCGTTCGCCACCAATCTGCCTTCCTCATTATCGCTCATGGAACGAATTACCTTAATGGATTCCCCTTCCAGATTATCGGTCCATATTTTTTTTGCGAGCTGATGTTTATTTTTTGAAATTACATGATTTGCCGCTTCCACAATTACTTTGGTGGAGCGATAATTCTGTTCGAGTCGAAATGTTTGTACTTCCGGAAAATCTTTTTCGAAATTGAGAATATTCAAAATATTAGCTCCGCGAAATGCATAAATACTTTGCGCATCATCACCCACAACAGCAATATTTTGATATACATCCGCAATTCTTTTTACTATGGAATACTGCAAAAAATTAGTATCCTGAAACTCATCAATCATCACGTATTTAAAACGGTGCTGATATTTATATAAAACCTCCGGAAATCTTTGGAGCAATTCATGCGTTTTTAATAAAAGATCATCAAAATCCATTGCACCGGCGCGAAAACATCTTTTTGTATAATTCCAATATAATTCGCTCATTTTCGGGCGACCATTACTCTCATCTTCTGCTATAAGATCCACGTTATTTTCGTATTCTTTCGGACCAATTAAATTATTTTTAGAAATAGAAATGCGATATAAAACATATCCGGGTTTATAGAGTTTATCATTCAAACCCATTTCTTTTACAATCGTTTTCAATAAATTTTTCGAATCTTCCGAATCGTAAATGGTAAAATTAGAAGGATAACCGAGTTTATCTGCTTCACTGCGCAGAATTCGTGAGAACACGGAGTGAAAAGTTCCCATCCATAAATTGCGTGCATCTCCACCCATCAGTTGTTCGATACGGTTTTTCATTTCCCGCGCTGCTTTATTGGTAAAGGTGAGCGACAAAATAGAAAACGGATCGGCATTTTGCTGCATTAAATAGGCAATTCTGAAAGTGAGCACACGCGTTTTACCAGAGCCCGGACCCGCAATGATCATGGTTGGTCCGTTAATATTTGTTACAGCGGCTAATTGCGCTTCGTTAAGAGATTCCAAAAAATTCACGGTTCAAATTTACGGCACTAAACAGAAGGATTACACCTATGTTGACATTTTTTTTGAAGGGTGAACATTTTTCGGACAATTCATCATGTACACATTTAATCTCTGTTTGGAGATGGAAGTGTAAACAGTCCACCAATCAACATCACCAGAAATAAAACGCCCCAAATCGATTCTATCAACGATAAATTGCGGATCAAGTGCGAAGGATTTGCGTAAACGCTTGTGCTTCCGCTGATGCTGCATAAACTGAAATATAAACTTTCGGAGTAGGTTTGATAACCAGCAGTTAATGTTACACCCAAACTGCCGGGATCTATCAGCACAAATATTTCGTAAAAACTTCCCCACCCGAGTGCAATTAATAAATATACTGCAACAGAACCCCATAATCGTTCGGTTATGCGCAAATTATCGGAATAAATATCCATTAATCCCAAAGCTATTACAAAACATTCGAGTGTACATAAAATTACGTGCACTGCAATTAACCAGGGCTTTAAGTCTGATACTATTGTAAAAAATGGATTTAATGCTATGAGTGACAAAATAAAAATACAGGCAACTGCAACTTTTAGCACCTTTAAAATTCTTTTATCCTTACTTAAAAAGCCTGCGAGCTGAAGCAGTAATAATAAATAAAATCCTTCCAAAACCAATAATACACCGGTAACAATATTATCGGCAAACGCTGCATTTAGTGCACCGGCAACATCTCCCATAATTAATACAAAAAATATTAATATGATCTCGATTACCGCTACCTGCTGATAATTTTTATTTCTAAGGCGAAATGGTTTGATATTTTTTAAAGCCATGCTGAGAGATCACTTATTTTATTCCATTAAAACGATTAGAAATAAATAATCGCTTAATAATACCGGCACTAAGATAGGATTTTTTATATTTGGGGATAAATTTTATTTTTATGTCCCCTAAAGATGTGTTAAAAAAGTATTTCGGATACGAGGTATTCAGAGATACGCAGGAAAAGATCATTGATTTTGTGCTGAAAGGAAATGATGCAGTGGTTGTTATGCCTACCGGTGGCGGCAAGTCTGTTTGTTTTCAGGTGCCTGCCATGATATTTCCCGGAATTACGATCGTAATTTCTCCCCTCATCGCCCTCATGAAAGACCAGGTTGACGGCCTGAATGCAATTGGAATTCCTGCAACTACCTTAAACAGTTCCATGTCGAATGACGAACAGCGTATCATCATTAACCGCATTCAAAACAACGAGATCAAATTATTATACATTGCTCCGGAAAGATTGACAGGTGACGGCGGAAGATTTTTAAATTATTTGCAACAATTACCGGTTTGCTTATTTGCAATTGACGAAGCACATTGTGTAAGCATGTGGGGTCACGATTTCAGACCGGAATATTTACAAATGGCGTTGCTGAAAAAAACATTTCCTAATGTTCCAATTATTGCATTAACAGCAAGTGCAGATAAAATTACAAGGGCTGATATTGCAGAAAAACTTGGAATACCGGATGCGAAAATATTTATTTCGAGTTTTAATCGCCCGAATATTCATTATTTTATTGAAAGGAAAAAAAATGCATATGGTGAAATACTGGAATATCTGGAAAAACACAAAAATGTTTCCGGTATTATATATGCACTGAGCAGAAAAAGCACCGAAACACTTGCAGAAAATTTAACAGAAGATGGATTTCCCGCAGCTTGTTATCATGCTGGATTAGATGCTGCAACCAGGGCTAAGGTGCAGGAAGATTTTAAGAAGGATAAGGTTAAAATAATAGTTGCAACAATTGCTTTCGGTATGGGAATTGATAAACCGGATGTGCGATTTGTAATGCATTATAATGTTCCGAAAAACATTGAAAGTTATTATCAGGAGACAGGGAGAGCGGGAAGAGACGGATTGCACAGCGATGCAATTTTATATTATTCGTATGGAGATATTACGGTGCTAAAAAATTTCGCATCTATAGAAAACAATCCGCAACAATCCGATATTTTGTTAAAAAAGCTCGATAAAATGGCGAGTTTCTGCAGTGCAAATCAATGCAGAAGAAAAATGTTGATGGAATATTTTAATGAAGAATACACGGAAAATAATTGCGGCAGTTGCGATTATTGTCTGAGTAAACGCGAAACTTTTGATGCTACGGTTATCGCACAAAAAGCCCTGAGTGCCGTTTTGAGAACAGAAGAACGTTTCGGAATTAATTATCTCATAGATGTTTTGCGCGGAAGCAAAAGTGAAAAGATCTGGAAACAACACAAAGAAATAAAAACCTACGGAATAGGCGCCGACATTTCGAAGGAACTCTGGAATGTTTATTTTAAAGAATTAATTGATCAGCAATATCTAAAACGCATTGAAGACGGCAATTTTTCTCATCTGGTGCTTACCGAAAAAAGCAAGGATGTATTATACAGAAATGAAAAAGTGTATCTCACCCAACAGGAAGAACGTATAGAAGCAGTAGAAGAAAATGTTTTGGGATTTGATAAGGAATTATTTGAGCAGTTGCGTTTTGTAAGAACAGAACTCGCTGCAAAAGAAGGTGTTCCTCCCTATTTAATTTTGGGGGATGTAAGTTTACAGGAATTGTCCACTTTTTTACCCCAGAATACTTCCGATCTAGAAAAAATATCGGGTTTTGGGGAGATAAAAATTGAAAAATACGGCAGCCAATTTCTCAATATTGTAAAAGGATACTGTGAAATAAATCGACTGCACTCCAAAATGGATCAAAAAAGATCCGGCAAACAAAAAAAGGTGTTGAGTAAAATTAAACCAACCGGGCCAAGCGATACAAAAAAACAAACACTGTATCTATTTCGTGCAGGAAAAACAATTACCGATATTGCTGCGGAAAGAAGTCTTGCCATAACCACCATTGAAGGTCATTTATCAGAATTTATACTCTCGGGGGAAATAAAAGTGACGGAAATTGTAGAAGAAAATAAAATTCCTGCAATAAAACTCGCCATAAAAAATGTGGGCGATCAGAAATTAACTCCGATAAAAGAATTTTTAGGGGAAAATTATTCCTTTGGGGAGATAAGGGCGGTGATTGCGGAGATGAAGAGGGGGTGAAGGGGAATCGGGATATGGGTATCAGAAAAACAAATAGTGGAGGAAAAGGGTATCGGGATGATATAAGTAACTCTAAAAGACCGAAATCGCTAACATTATAGGTTCCGACAAAAGACAAAAAAGCCAACCGCACGTTTTAGCACATTTGGTTTTGCAAAACACACAAACCGACACTGCGCAAAGCCAAATGAGCTAAAATTTTCCTTCCGAACAAATTTTATCAACAACTGTTTGAAAGACCAAATTAATTCTTTACTTTTGTTGCTTAAAGTCAGCACGATAATGATTAAAAAAGGAATACTAAATCAGCTTATACAAACTCACGATTTGAAAAGTCTTGAGAAGCATTTGATATATTCCTACTTGACAAACAACAAAATAAACTATTCTGAAAACTTAATACTAACAGACTATTTCAAGGACTTTGAGCAAATACCACAGCTCTATTTAGACACTTCGGCTCTACCTATTTCGACAATTAAAGAACTTGAAAATTACCTTGAACTTATCATTCCTGTTACGGACAGAAAATTTAACGGTGCTTTTTTTACACCAGACTATATAATTGACTTCATAATAAACGAAGTTCAACCACAAGAGGAACACAAAAACCTTGACCCAAGTTGTGGTTGTGGTGCTTTTTTAGTTGGCTTGACAGACTATTACAAAAGGACTTTCAACAAATCAATTAAAAAAATTATTCGAGAAAATATTTACGGTTCAGACATCCTTGAATACAACATACATAGGGCCAAACTTATATTGACAATTTACGCATTACAAAACGGCGAACAGCTTTCTGACAAAGATTTTAACCTTTATCATCAAGATAGTTTAAAAGCAAATTGGGAACAACAATTCGATAATATTGTTGGTAATCCGCCATATGTAAAATTTCAAGACCTAACAGACGAAAATAGAACTTATTTAGCAAAACATTGGACAACGGTTGAAGGTGGTACATTCAACTTGTATTTTGCTTTTTTTGAACTTGGTTACAAGTTATTAAAACCTAATGGAAAACTTGGCTACATAACGCCCAACAACTATTTCACATCACTTGCAGGAGAAGCAATTCGCAAGTATTTTCAAGACAAAAAATGTGTTTCAAGGATTATAGACTTTAGCCACAAAAAAGTTTTTGATGCCCAAACTTATACTGCACTTACTTTTTTAAACAAACAAGAAAACGAAGCAATTACATTTGACAGAATTAAAGAAGGATATAGTCCCGAAGAATTTTTGCCAAACGCTAACGGTTCGCCAAATTATTTAAAAGACCTTAATTTTAAAAAATGGCGATTACTAAAAACAGACGAACAGCAAAACATAAAAACGATTGAAACAATTGGCAAACCTATTGGTAAACTTTTTGACATTTGCGTAGGTATAGCAACGCTAAAGGACGAAATATTTTTTATTGACGGCACTAAAACAAAAGATGGTTGTTATTTAAAAACAACGGTAAACGGAACATTTGAAATTGAAAAAGGAACTGTAAAACCAGTTTACAAAATTTCCGATTTCAAAACACAAGAAGAAGCAGAGCTAAATACAAGGAAAATTATTTTTCCATACATCATTAAGAAAGGAATTGCTACCGCAATTCCTGAAAATGATTTCAAAAATAAATTCCCAAAATGCTATGCTTATCTTTTGACTGAAAAAGAAAATTTATTAGCAAGAGATAAAGGAAAAGTAAACTTTGACCCTTTCTTTGTTTGGGGCAGAACACAAGGACTAACAAGGACTGGAAAGAAAATTTTAAACCCTACATTTAGTCTGCACCCAAGATTTTTATTAGTTGAAGAACACGAAGCTTTTTTTACAAATGGTTACGGACTATTTTTTCGTGAACCTGAAATCCAAGGTTTATTTAATGAACCTGTTAATCCAATTGGCAAGTTAGAAAATATAGATGTTGTTCAGAAAATTTTGAACTCTTGCGTAATGGATTATTATGTAACCAAAACAAGTGTTGCAATTGAAGGTGGTTATCCTTGCTATCAGAAAAACTTCATTGAAAAATTCACAATTCCAGAATTAACTGAGGACGAAATTGAATTGATTAGAAGTTTAAAAGACACCATTGAAATTGATGAGTTTTTAATTGCAAAATATCAGTTGACTATTTACTTGCCAAATCTTTCATTGTAGGTCTGTAACAGTTCAGGGATAAACTTACTCCACGACAATTCGCTAATATCAACCGTACAATCTTCAGGTATCAAGCCATCTTTTATCAACTCCACATTTGTATTGTAAATTTTCGCAGGACTTCTATTGAAATCAACAATTAGCAAACAGACTTTTTCGTATTTATAGAAATTTTTCTCAATTCCCTTTCTGTTGTTGATCGCTTGAAATGACTTAATATATTTTAGAACTAATGCTTGGCTTATTTTTTTGAAGACAACTTTACTTTCTCTAATTGCTTTGTCATCATATTCAGGAACTGCAATCATATAGACTTCCCCCATACACATATTTGGGCAACGGTCATGAAGATTTATTGCCTCTGACATAGTTCTCTCGTATAGCGTGTCAAAGTTTTTCTGGATACTACTTATTTGACTTCTAACGTTAATAGATATTGTCCTTTCAGTAAATTTTTCGCCAAATTCATCAACAACATCTTGCAGTAATCCTTCTTCTAATATTTGTTCAGCCTTCTTATGGTTAGGAACTACACATACATCTTGATTTTTTCGTTTTCGTGAACCAGCAAGTTTTAATTCAGGTGTTCTGGAATTAAGAGGAGGAAAAATAAAATCCTTTGCAACACCTGCCTTTATCAACTCGCTTTTAACTGCTTCGTGCAAATTCAAAATAGGTCTTGAAGACCTTATCATTGCTTGTTTCGCTTCTTCGCCACCCTTTTTAATTGAACCCTCAATTAAGGTTTTGAAATTATTTACTGCTTTTTGTATGTTTATTGAATTCGGCATCGTTAAAAAATTCTTTTATTGTTACATTTAAGGCAGTCGCAATCTTTTCAATATTGACAATTGATACATTCCGTTGACCGTTTTCTATACTTGCAATGTAACTTCTATCCAAGTCAGCAGCAAAAGACAAATCCTTCTGCGACATAGTAGCAGTTTCTCGGAGTTCCTTGATACGTTGACCTATTATTAGTTTTACATCCACGGGGCAAAAGTCCGAATATGTTGACTATAAATCAAAGACTATAAGTAACACTTGAAAATAAACTGGCAGCCTTATGGGTAGCACATTTGCATTTTACAAGCGCTAATGCTAACAAAAAAATGCAAAAGAGTTACTAATCCAAAGCATAGACAGTTCTATACTAGACAGGACAGACCACTTACGAAAGAAGAAGGGCAGACTGTAAAAGTACCTATCCAAAAGTGGCGGTTCTGCGCTTCGTATGACAATTTTTCGTATAATTGAAGTGCAGTTCTCTGAATGAAGTTTAGTGGTAAAAATGCCACCTTTGGGTAGCTGAAAAACGTCAGAAACCAAAAATAAATCATTCAATTTCCACCTGTATCTTGTTCGGTATCCTCCTCCATCATCCTCTCCAACAACTCCACCGCAGCATCCGCAATAACAGTTCCCGGACCAAAAATAAATGCGGCTCCTGCATCGGTTAAAAATGCATGGTCTTGTTGGGGAATTACACCTCCAACTACCACCATAATATCTTCGCGACCGTAATTTTTTAATTCGGAAATTACCTGTGGAACTAGTGTTTTATGTCCTGCTGCAAGTGAGGAAATTCCAATAATGTGCACGTCGTTTTCAATGGCTTGTTTAACCGCTTCTGCGGGAGTTAAAAATAAGGGACTTATATCTACATCAAATCCAATATCGGCAAATGCTGTTGCAATTATTTTTGCTCCGCGGTCGTGACCATCCTGGCCCAGTTTGGCAATTAAAATGCGTGGTCTTCTGCCTTCATGTTCCGCAAAGGCATCACTTAATTGTTTTGCTTTAATAAAACTTTCATTTTGCATAACTTCTTTTTGATATACTCCCGAAACGGATTGAATATTTGCAGCAAATCTTCCGAAAACTTTTTCCATAGCAAAGGATATTTCTCCCAAAGTTGCACGTTTTCTCGCAGCATCAATTGCAAGTTCCAGTAAATTGCCTTCGCCGCTTTCGGCACAACTTGTAATTTTATTTAACGCAGTTTCCACCTCCGCCGAATTGCGTTCCAATCTGATTTTATTTATCCTGTTAATTTGTTGTTCACGCACTGCAGAATTGTCAACAGATAAAATTTCCATATCGGCATTTTGTTGTTCTTCCTCTTCACTCAGTTTAAATGCGTTTACACCAACAATAATATCCGTTTTTGCATCAATTTGTCCTTGTTTTTTTGCAGCTGCCGATTCAATGCGCATTTTTGGAATACCCGCCTCTATTGCTTTGCGCATTCCGCCTAATTGTTCCACTTCTTCTATTAATTTCCAGGCTTCTTCAATTAATTGTGCTGTTAAACTTTCTACAATATTACTTCCTCCCCAGGGATCAACAGTATCACAAATACCGGTTTCCTTTTGCAAATAAATTTGTGTGTTTCGCGCAATTCGCGCCGAAAAATCGGTGGGTAATGCAATTGCTTCGTCCAGACTGTTTGTATGCAAACTTTGTGTTCCGCCCAAAACTGCAGCAAGTGCTTCAATGCAGGTTCTGGCAATATTATTATAGGGTTGTTGTTCTGTTAAACTCCATCCGCTTGTTTGACAATGTGTTCGCAGCATTAAAGACTTCGGATTTTTTGGGTCGAATTGTTTTATTATTTTACTCCACAAAAATCGCGCAGCCCGCAATTTTGCAATTTCCCGAAAATGATCCATTCCAATTCCAAAGAAAAAAGATAATCGCGGAGCAAATTCATCAATTTGTAATCCCGCATCAATTCCCGTTCTTACATATTCCAAACCATCCGCTAAAGTATAAGCTAATTCAATTTCAGGAGTTGCCCCTGCTTCTTGCATGTGATATCCCGAAATGGAAATGGAATTAAACTTCGGCATGTGGGCAGCGCAATATTTAAAAATATCCGCAACCAACCGCATGCTCGGCGCAGGGGGATAAATGTAAGTATTGCGCACCATGAATTCCTTTAAAATATCATTCTGAATGGTACCTGTTAATTGCTCCAATTTAACGCCTTGTTCTTCCGCAGCAACTATATAAAATGCCATAATTGGAATTACAGCACCGTTCATGGTCATACTCACACTCATTTGATCGAGCGGAATAGTATCAAATAATATTTTCATATCCTCTACCGAATCTATTGCAACACCTGCCATTCCAACATCTCCATAAACTCTTTCATTATCAGAATCATACCCGCGATGTGTTGCAAGATCAAAGGCTACGGATAATCCTTTTTGTCCCGCCGCTAAATTCTTCTTATAAAATTCATTTGATTTTTCTGCAGTGGAAAATCCTGCATATTGTCTAATGGTCCAGGGTTGCAATACAAACATAGTAGAATAGGGCCCACGCAAAAAAGGATCTAATCCGGGCATGGAATTAATTGCAGAAATAAAATTTTCAGGTGGAATAACTGCAGTAAATTCAGTGTGATAATTTTGAAATTGTATATCGGTAAAATCAGGTTTCATTTATTTCGTTTAATACTTGGCGTAAAAATTAATTTTTTAGATTCTTTTCTTTCCAGCTGGCCAAAAATCCACCTGCATTTTCTATTTCTATAAATCGTAACCAGGCCTTTTCTGCAATTTGAGTGGTAATATTTTCAAGGTAAAAACTACCATTCGCAGCATCGCGATAACTGTCTAAATGCGTTTCATACCGCAATAAATTCTGAATATGTGTAGCCGATCTTTTGGCAAATGAATCGGGTTCTTGTTGATCGGGATCATATCCGCAAATACTTAATACATCACATCCTCCAAGCACTGCACTCATCGCTTCGGTAGTGGTGCGCAATAAATTACTTTGTTTATCCTCTGTTTTTAAATTTAATTTTGAAGTGCTTACATGCATATACGGATTTGGAATAAAATCAATATCTTCTATAAAAAATTTTAATAAATTATTCCACAACACTTTAAAGGCACGCAGTTTTGCAATTTCTAAAAAATAATTACTTCCAACCGAAAATCGGAAGGTAATTAAATGAATTAATTCTTCCAGAGGAACATTGCGTTCTGTCAGCTGATCAAAATAATCACTTGTAATTGCAAGCGTATTTGCCAATTGCTCTACAACATCTTCCTCCTCCCTAAAAATATATTCTATTTTTAACAATTTACAATCCTGTAAATGACCTGATATTCTGAAAAAAATATCTGCCAGATTATTAAAGGATTTATTTTGATTTAAAATATTTCCGGTTTGCAACCAAAAACCTATTGGATCAAATTCCAGTGATTGCACTAATCGATCTCTGTCGCCAATAAACCCAATTCGTTCCCGCCATATACTTACAATTTCCTCTTTTGTAAGATCACCTTCCACATTAAATGCAAAATTTGCGGCGTGTTTAATTTTTCTGATATGATCAACAACAATATCCCAAACCATATCCGATTCGGCACTCAACCTAATATAATTAGAACCTCGTTTTAAAGATTCTATTACAAGATCATTTAAAATTTCACCTTCATGCATGGTAACCTCCTCACAAATATTCCAGGTAACATTGCGCGAAGAATCTTCTGCGGCACCTTCTAAAAATTCCGGATCCAATTCCGCTAAAAAATCGTCCGCAGCATCATGTTCATATTTTGGAATATCTTCTTTGGTGTACAGAGGCTGAATTTCGATACCTGCAACAGTACGCAATAGTTTTTCATTAAAGTCAGCGCCCTTTAGATCCTTATTTACTAGGGTAAGCCATTGCTGTTTATCTGATTTGGGAATATCGTCGAACAAATTTTCCATGCATCAAAGGTATTAACTGAAAACACCTTTTTAAAACGGGTTCGCTTTATCCTCTATATATTTGTGAAAAATTAGTATCAATGCAACTCGAGAATTTATTAACAGAAATTAAAGACAACATCCTTTATATCACCATCAACCGGCCAAAAAATCTGAATGCCCTCAACATAAAAACAATTGTGGAGCTGGATGAGGTGTTTGAAGAATTTATGTATAACGACGAAGTGAAGGGTGTGATAATTACCGGAGCAGGCGAAAAGTCCTTTGTGGCAGGAGCCGATATTTCTGAATTTGCCGATTTTACTCCTGATCAGGGAAAAACCATGAGTGAGAACGGACATGACGCTTTCGATAAGATAGAAACATACCATAAACCCGTAATAGCCGCTGTAAATGGCTATGCTCTTGGGGGAGGATGTGAGCTTGCAATGGCATGTCATTTGCGCGTTGCCAGCGAAAATGCCATTTTCGGGCAACCGGAGGTGAATTTAGGTCTCATCCCCGGATACGGTGGAACGCAAAGGCTCGTGGAATTGATTGGAAAAGGCAAGGCATTGGAACTTTTGATGACAGGCGATTCAATAAATGCGGTTATGGCTAAGGATCTTGGATTGGTTAATCACGTTGTTCCGCAGGCTGAACTCCTTGCAAAGTGCGAAGAGATCCTGAAAAAAATTATTTCAAAAGGACCTGTTGCAGTTTCCAAGGTGATACAATGTGTAAATGCACATTTCAAAGGAGGCGGATATGTTGGGGATGCCTATCAGGCCGAGATTACACAGTTTGGTCAATGTATTGAAACGGAGGATTTTGTAGAAGGAACAAACGCCTTTTTAGAAAAAAGAAAACCCGAGTTTAAAGGAAAATAATTTATGAACACATGGCGTATTTGCAGTTTATCCTTTTTATTGTTTTTTACAATAGGTAATACCGTATTTGCTCAAACCAATGCAAAACCGCCATTTCAATCGGTTAAGATCGGCAATCAGGAATGGATGACCCTGAACTGGGACTACAAAACGCCTAAAAGCTTTTTTTATAATAACGATTCTACTACAGACACTAAATATGGCAGACTTTATTATTACAGCAACGCCCTGGTGGCTTGTCCTCCCGGCTGGCATTTGCCAACCCTCGACGAATGGTGGGAGCTTATAAACTACCTCGGTGATATTAATAAAGCAGGTCCAAAAATGCTTGCTGACAACGATTCCAGTGTGCATTTGCTCGCGGGCGGATACAAAAGTGCCAATATTAACGAGGGAGAAGAACTTTTTGGATTTTTAGAAACTTACGCCTTTTACTGGACCGCCACTCCGGATGCAGAACAAACAGCTTATGCAGTGCATATCACTAAATCTACAGGTGAAATTGAAATAACAAGTTACAGAAGAGCAAATGGTTTTTCGGTGCGCTATGTTAAAGACAAATGAGTTGATTTTTATTTCCTGATAAACGTCAAGTGAAGGAAGTGAATATTAAACATGTCAATAGTAATATTAGAAAAAGTGGTTTCATATATTAAAAGTACCAAAAAAGTTGCACATACTTCCCTTAATTCAAAATTCACCTATTTTCAAACGCTATTAGACGCCGCAGAAATTCAAGTTCATCTAAGAATTCCCCGCCCGCTTAGGAACTTGAGCAACTCCATCGATAACATCTCAATCATCCTCAAATTCTATGCATCAAACAGTGCAGCCCGCAACTGCAGAAACTTCAGCAAAAAGCACTTGTGGGACTTCTTACCTGATAAAAATCAAACGTTGTTCCACATAAAAATCATAATCTGTTTTCACACATTTAGTGTTACTTCCTACAAATAGCAAGACTTTCGCATTATTTTTGCCCTCCGCCTATTTTTTTACCGGCGAAATCGCAATTTATTTTTACTGCCATATTTGGCAAAATATAGGTTAAAATGCCTGAAAAATTAAGAAAGAAAGACGCACTCGATTATCACTCTTCCGGTCGTCCGGGAAAGATTGAGGTAATTCCTACCAAATCAACAAAAACCCAGCGCGACCTTTCACTGGCTTACTCTCCCGGAGTAGCTGAGCCATGCCTGGAAATTGCGGAAGATGTTTCAAAAGTTTATAAATATACTGCAAAAGGAAATCTTGTTGCCGTTATAACCAATGGCACGGCGGTTCTGGGTTTAGGAGATATAGGTCCCGAAGCATCTAAACCGGTAATGGAAGGAAAAGGTTTATTATTTAAAATTTATGCTGATATTGATGCCTTTGATATTGAACTCAATTGCACCGATGTGGATGATTTTGTAAAAATCGTGAAGGCGATGGAACCTACCTTCGGAGGAATAAACCTGGAAGATATTAAAGCACCGGAGTGTTTTGAAATTGAAAAAAGATTAAAAGCTGAATTAAATATTCCCGTAATGCACGACGATCAGCACGGCACTGCAATTATTGCAAGTGCTGCCATGATAAATGCAGTGGAAATAGTGGGGAAGAAATTGGCAGAAGTAAAAGTGGTTTTTTCCGGTGCCGGAGCATCTGCTATTTCCTGTGCTAAATTATTTGTGGAATTGGGAATCACAAGGAGCAATATTCTTATGTTGGATAGTCAGGGAGTACTCAATGCGCACCGAGAAGGACTTGATGAATACAAAAGCTTATTTGTAAACGACAGCAAAGCAAATACACTGGCAGAAGCGCTTGTTGACGCTGATATTTTTGTTGGTTTATCGAAAGGAAATATCGTTACGCCAGACATGCTGCTTAAGATGGCTAAAGATCCCATTGTTTTTGCACTTGCGAATCCAACTCCCGAAATACCTTACGATGATGCTGTGAATACCCGCGAGGATGCGATTGTTGCTACAGGCAGATCTGATCATCCTAACCAGGTAAATAATGTTTTAGGATTTCCATATATTTTCCGTGGAGCACTTGATGTGCAGGCCACCGAAATAAACGAAGCTATGAAGGTTGCTGCAGTGAGAGCTCTTGCTGCACTTGCAAAAGAACCTGTTCCCGAATTTGTGAACATGGCATACAGCGAAAAAAATATTCAGTTCGGAAGAACTTATATCATTCCAAAACCTGTTGACCCGCGATTAATTACCCGTGTTGCTCCGGCTGTTGCAAGAGCTGCTATGAAGTCGGGGGTTGCCAGAAAACCAATTTTGGATTGGGAGGAATATGAACATACACTTTCCACACGCTTGGGGCTAGAAGAACAATTAATAAAAGCAATTACAAGCAAAGCAAAACAAAATCCGAAACGGGTTGTATTTGCAGAGGCTGATAATTTTAAAATATTAAAAGCTGCCCAAATTGTAAAAGAGGAAGGTATAGCCAAACCAATATTATTAGGACCTGTAGATAAAATCAGGGCCATAATCGAGGAAAACCAGCTTGACCTTCAGAATGTTCCGATTATAGATACCCGTGCCAGAGAACAAGACGAAAAACGTGCCCACTTTGGCGAATTATTTTTTAACAAAAGAATGCGTCGTGGTATCAACCTTTACGAAGGTAAAAAAATGATGCGCGACAGAACCTATTTTGGTGCAATGATGGTGGAAACGGGCGAGGCGGATGCATTGATATCGGGTTTAACAAGACAATATCCGGAAACCATAAAACCGGCTCTGCAGATAATTGGCAGGGAAGATGGTTCAAATCGCGTTGCGGGAATGCATATTGTGTTGACCAAACACGGCCCAATATTTTTTGCCGATACTACCGCTAATTTCACTCCCTCTACCGAAGAACTGGTTGAAATTACTGCACTTACTGCAAAGGCTGTACGGCAGTTTAATATTCAACCCAAGATCGCATTGTTATCGTATTCCAATTTTGGTTCGGTAGAAAATGAAGATACTATAAAGGTGCGTAATGCTGTTGCAATTTTGAAAGAACGGTTCCCGGGAATGATTGTAGAAGGTGAAATGCAGGTGAATATTGCCTTCAACAAGGAATTGATGAAAGAAAATTATCCCTTCAGTGCCGTGGTGGACAAAAACGTAAACACCCTGATATTCCCGAATTTACAGGCGGCAAACATCGGTTACCAATTGATGCATTCCTTAGGGCAATGTGAGGTGATAGGCCCAATATTATTGGGAATGAAGCGCTCGGTGCATATTTTACAATTGGGATCATCGGTTCGCGAGATCGTGAATATGGTTGCCATTGCAGTTACTGATGCACAGGTGAAATCGAAACGTAAAGTATAGATTTTTGCACCTGATTTTTTGTGGAAGGAAAGATTTGACACAACGATTATAACATTTTAAATAAAAAAATATTTATATATCCCATATTTGCAACCAACTGAATATTTGATTCATTCACAATCTAGATATTCAGTTGAAAAACACATATTGTTTTAAGTATGATCGCCTATCTGAACGGAGACTTTAAAGTAAAAAATCCAGCATACATTATTGTGGAATGCAATGGTGTTGGATATCAGGTGAATATAAGCCTGAATACCTATTCCAAGGTGCACACTTTGGAGAAAGGAAAATTACACACATATTTGCATGTGCGTGAAGATGCTCAGATCTTATATGGATTTGCCGATGAGGCGGAAAAAAACCTGTTCATTCATTTATTATCTGTGCAGGGCGTTGGCCCAAATACAGCGAGAATGATACTTTCCAGCATGACCGCAGCAGATTTGGAAGATGCAATTTTGCGCGACAACGATAAATTGTTGCAAAGTATAAAGGGTGTGGGCCCTAAGATGGCAAAAAGGCTGTTGATAGACCTGAAAGATAAAATTGGAAAAACATCGGTTTCGGCGGAAAATTCTTTTGGTAACGTACACAATACTATAAGAGAAGAAGCGTTAAGTGCATTGGCGATGCTTGGGTTCAGCCGTTTGCAAGGGGAAAAGGCTGTTGCAGCGGTATTGAAAGCTGATCCAGGAGTCAACGATGTAGAAACTTTAATAAAATCAGCATTGAAGAATTTGTAAACACGAGGTTTTGGCAGTATCTAAATTTATTCCCCAAATTTTATTAGGAACTACAATCGGTGCCACGGCGCTCGCAGGAATCCTTTTTTCGGATGCTAACATTAATAATTATTCCTCTTCCGGTTCCTCTTATGCCTTGTCTCCTATAATTCCTCAGGACACACCTCCCGATCTTCCCTTTCCCTTCGATGATGATTCGGAAAGCGATTTTTTTGATGATGATGAAAACAATTTCGACCTCAATCAGCAGGGAGGAGTTATTACACCAACTATAGTTTACGATCCGGAGACTGATCAATACATCTATCAGGAGCAAATAGGCGATGAATTTTATCGCGACCCGCAATATATTTCCTTTGAGGATTATCTTAAGGCACAAGAGGACAAAGCAATTGCAGATTATTGGAAAGAACGTTCCGGAGCGTCCAATTTGTTGGGTGGTGATGGAAAACCAATTCAGCTTACTCCCTTTAACGGGGAGTGTCGCTTATTCGACGGTTGTAATGTTGAGATACGCCCACAGGGAAATGTGGAATTAACATTTGGTGGAAGTTTTCAAAATATTCAGAATCCCATCCTTACAGAAAATCAACGCAAACAAGGCGGATTTGATTTTAACATGGATATTAATGCAAACGTGCTGGGTTCGATAGGAAATAATTTAAAACTCAATTTTAATTACAATACCCAAGCAACTTTCGAATTCGAAAATCAAATAAAACTGGAATACAAAGGAAAAGAAGATCAGATAGTACAAGGAATTGAAGCAGGTAACGTGAGTCTGCCTTTAACAACACAATTAATTCCGGGAACACAAACATTATTTGGATTAAAAACAGAATTACAATTCGGTCGTTTGAGTATGACCACTGTTTTATCGCAACAAAAATCTCAAACACAAAGCATACAAATAGAAGGCGGAGCTCAAAAAAGAGAATTTGAAATCTTTGCCGATGAATACGATGAGAACCGACATTTCTTTATGTCGCATTATTTCAGAAACGGATATCAGGGATGGTTATCTTCACTTCCTTATGTGAGTTCTCCTATCAATGTTACAAAAATTGAAGTTTGGGTTACGAATACCACAGGTGAAACAGAAAACACTCGTGATGTTGTTGCATTTTCCGATCTTGGTGAACCGGATTCTATTTATTGGGGTGTGATAGATCCTGCAGGAACAATCAGTTCCTTAACTCCGGGTGGATTTCCATCCAATTATGCAAATGATCTTTATCAAAAATTAAATGCATCAGCCGGAACACGCGATCTCAATACGGTAATTTCTACTTTATCAGGGCCAACTTTTGCAATGCAGGCTACGCAGGATTATGAAAAAACGAGAATGCGTAAATTGGCTACTACAGATTATATCTTCAACCCTCAACTCGGATTTGTTTCGTTAAATACAACTTTACAACCAGATGATGTATTAGCAATATCTTACGAATATACTTATCAGGGACAAACCTATCAGGTGGGTGAATTTTCAAGTGATCTTCCGCCCGGTGTAGATACTTCCAATGTGTTATTTATGAAAATGCTGAAAAGCACTTCCGCAATTACACAAATTCCTTTGTGGGATCTGATGATGAAAAACGTTTATTCATTAGGGGCGTTTCAGGTGAGCAATGAAGGATTCAGATTAGACGTTTTATATCAGGATCCGGGTGGTGGATTAAAAAGATATATTCCCGCAAATAATGCGAATGTAAATAGCAAACCATTAATTAAATTATTGGGATTAGACAGATTAAATAATAATAATGACCCACAATCTGATGGTATATTCGACTTTGTAAACGGTATTACCATCAACACGCAAAATGGTCGTGTTTATTTTCCGGTACTCGAACCATTCGGTGACTTTTTGAGAGATGAATCTGTGTTTGGAGATGATATTGAAGTAGAAAAATTTGCATACGATGAATTGTATAATGAAACTAAAACAATAGCATTACAATTTCCGCAATTCGACAGATATGTAATCTCCGGAGAATATAAATCCAGTGTATCATCGGAAATTTATTTAGGTGCTTTTAATTTACCAAAGGGATCTGTGCAGGTAACTGCAGGCGGACAATTATTAACAGAGAATGTTGACTATACTATCGATTATTCTTTGGGAAGATTAAAGATTGTAAATGAATCCATTTTAAATTCAGGGCAACAAATTAATGTTACATTTGAAAATAATGCCTTTTACGGATTTCAAACTAAATCTTTAATTGGAACGCGTTTCGATTATTGGATAAACGATAATTTCACATTAGGTGCAACATGGTTACATTTATCAGAAAGACCATACACACAAAAAGTAAATATTGGAGATGATCCTATTTCTAATACCATGTATGGTTTCGATATGAACTATACGCAGGATGCTCCCTGGTTAACACGCGCTTTAGATAAATTACCATTATACAGTACAAAAGAAGCATCCACATTTAGTTTTACAGGTGAAGTTGCAACCTTCCGCCCGGGTCACTCTAAAGCAATTGGAAAAGATGAGGCGGGAACAATTTATATCGACGATTTTGAAGGAAGCAGAAGTGCATACGATTTGAAATTTCCATTCGCAAGCTGGGTGCTTGCAAGTACTCCGCAAAATGCAACAGATGAATTCAGCGATATCTTATTTCCGGAAGCAACATTATTCGACAGTTTAGAGTACGGAAAAAACAGAGCAAAATTTTCATGGTATAATATTGATCCATTATTTAATGAGGATAATAATCCTTCACAACCCGATCACTTATCTGCTGCCGATCTTTCTAATCACTACACCATTCAAATTGATGAAAAAGAAATTTTTCCGCAGGCAGATTTTGAAACAACGGTATTAACACAACTCACCACATTCGACCTTGGATATTATCCAACAGAAAGAGGACCATATAACTATGATGCAGCACCTACATTTTTTTCTGCAGGTTTAAATATTGATGGCTCAGGTCAGTTAGCTGACCCGGAATCACGTTGGGGTGGTATCATGCGCAACCTGGAGACAAATGATTTTGAAGCTGCGAACATCGAATTTTTAGAGTTTTGGGTGATGGATCCTTTCGATAACCGTGGACCTTTTGGCGAACAGGTTAGTGATGACGGATATTTATATATCAACCTTGGAAACGTTTCAGAAGATATCTTAAAAGATTCCAGAATGTTTTTTGAAAATGGTTTACCAAAAGATGGAACTCAAGATGGATTAGATCAAACGAATTGGGGTAATGTACCGAGAACACTTCCTATCACAACAGCATTTGATAATGATGTGGAATCTCGTGAAAATCAGGATAAAGGATATGATGGAATGGATGACAATCAGGAAAGTGATTTTCATGCACCATTTATTGCTGACGCTACAACATTGGTAGTTGGAACTCCCCTTTCAATAATTCAAAATGACCCGGCATCTGATGATTATCATTATTATCGCGGTGGAGATTATGATGATTTGGAATTAAGCATACTCGAACGTTATAAAAAATATAATAATCCGCAGGGAAATTCTCCAACAACAGAATCATCTCCTGAAGCATATCCAACTGCTGCAACAACAATTCCTGAAACAGAAGATCTTAACGACGATTTTACATTAAATGAAACAGAATCCTATTTTCAATACAGAATAAAAATGGGTCCTGATATGGAAAATACAAATCCATTTATTACGGATGTTGTTGTAGCAGCACATACCTTTAAAGATGGAAGCACCGATTCCATTAAATGGTATCAATTTAAAATTCCGATTGATCAGTACGATTCTAAAATAGGAAGTATACAGGATTTTAAATCCATTCGATTTATCAGAATGTATATGACGGAATATGAAAAACCTTTGATCATGCGTTTTGCACGTTTGGAATTAGTGCGAAATCAGTGGAGAAGATATCAGTTTTCTTTATTAAATCCTGGTGAATATTTACCGGATGACGATGGCAACGAAACTGATTTTAATGTTTCCTCAGTAAGTATTGAAGAAAATTCCGTTCGTCAGCCAATACCTTATGTTTTACCTCCTGATGTTGATCGCGAGCAAACTTTAGGAAGCGGAAGTTCTGTTTCTACCTATCAGCAAAATGAACAATCTTTAAGTATGCAAATTTGTCCTTTACAGGATGGAGATGCACGCGCAATATTTAAATCATTAAATATCGATTTACGTCGTTATGGTCGCATGATCATGAACGTACACGCAGAACCACTTCCTGATGCACCGCTTGCAACATTAAATGATGGCGACTTGCATTTATTTATTCGTTTGGGTTCCGATTTTACAAATAACTTTTATGAATACGATATTCCTTTAACAGTTACAAAATTGCCTTTACCAGCCGGAACAACAGATGATGAAAATGTGCGCAGTGCAATTTGGGCAACTTTAATTGATTTTCCGCTTGACTCATTGGTTGCAATTAAATCGCTGAGAAATAATGCACAAATATCTCCGCTTACTCCGTATTCTGTTTCAGTTGATGATGGAGTTACTTATACCATTATTGGTAATCCCGATTTAGGATATGTGGAAGAAATAATGATCGGGGTGCGCAATCCGAAAGAACCAGGCAGCAGCGGAGCAGAATTTTGTGCTGAGGTTTGGGTGAACGAATTGCGTTTAACAGGAATAGATGAAAGCGGCGGATGGGCAGCACTCGCACGCGCAGATTTTAAATTGGCAGATCTCGGTAATTTAACTGTTTCCGGAAACATGCACACCGCCGGTTTTGGAACCTTGGAACAACAAATTGACGAGCGTTACAAAGATAATTTTTATCAATACGCAGCATCTCTGAGTTTGGAATTAGGTAAATTTTTACCGCAGGGTTTTGAATTGCGTTTGCCATTTTATGCAAGTATTTCTGAATCATACAGTAACCCTGAATTCGATCCTTACGAATTGGATGTTGATCTTGCAGAACAACTTGCTGATATTACTGAAACCTTTGGACAAGATTCCGCAGACGTTTACAAAAAAACAGTAATAGATTATATCGCCGTAAAAAGTATTAACTTAACAAACATTCGTTTTGAGCGCGGACAAAATGGAGGAAATCCACATCCATGGGATAAGGAAAATTTCGATCTTACACTGGCATATTCTCAGGAGTACAACAGCAATCCAACTTTGGAATACGATATTATTGATCGCTACAAAGGTGCTTTGGGATATAGTTTTAATCAAAAAGCAAAATTCATTACGCCTTTTGAAAAATTAATTGATAAAAAATATAAGTGGCTCACTCCGGTTCGTGATTTTAATTTTAATTTATTGCCAACAGGATATAGTTTCAGAACAGAATTAAATCGTCAGTTTGGACAAACTTTAATGCGCGATATTTATGGCGACGGATTAATTGATCCTACTTTTGATAAATATTTTACATGGGACAGATATTACGGAATTAAATTTGAACCGGCCAAGTCGATTAAAATAGATTTCTCTGCAACAAATAATGCACGTATTGATGAACCTTACGGCGCTTTAGATACACAGGAAAAAAGAGATACACTTTGGAATAATTTCATGGATCTCGGTAGAAACACAAATTACCGGCATACACTCGCAGTAAATTATACTTTACCTATCAGTAAATTACCGGCCTTTAGTTGGATAACTGTTAAATTAAATTACAATACTTCTTATGGTTGGATAGCAGGTTCTTTGGGATTAGCTGATACTTTGGGTAATACCATAAATAATTCGCAATCAAAATCAGTAAACGGCGAATTTAATTTCCGGAATCTTTATAATAAATCAAAATTCCTGAAACAATACAATACCAATACCTCTCCTCCAAAAGGTGCAAAACCGGCCAAAGACGAAAAAGATCCTGACGATCCGGATGGAGATGCACCTAAAAAATCTAAAACTCCAACAGTTTCTGCTCCTGTTGAAACTTTAGTGCGTTTAATGATTGGATTAAAGAGAATAACAGTTAATTATTCGCAGAATTACGGAACTACCTTGCCCGGTTTTATGCAAACATCTCAGGTATTGGGATTAAATACTGCCACCACTGCTCCGGGTTGGGATTTTATTTTCGGATATCAGCCTTCTTATAAATGGTTGGATAGCATTGCTAATAAAGGTTGGTTGAGTTCAGCTCCTTCTTTGAATTATTTGTTCATGCAAACTTACAGCGAGAATCTGGATGTACGCGCCAACTTCGAACCAATAAAAGATTTCAGATTAGACCTCAATTTAAATAAAACCTATTCGAAAAATCACTCCGAATATTTTAAAAATACTTTAACTGTGGAAGATCCATTATATGAACATTTAAATGGTGTTGATGCAGGAAGTTTTACAATAAGTTACAGCATCATGGGAACTGTATTTGAGAAACTATCATCGCAGGAAGTATCTGCAACCTTCAAACAATTTGAAGCGAATAGAGAAATAATTTCCCAGCGTTGGCAAAATGAATTAAATACCGTGTATTCCAATGAAATATTCTTTAATCCGCTAGACAGCACCTTTAATCCAAATTATGCAGAAGGTTATGGACCTTATTCGCAAGATGTATTAATTCCGGCGTTCCTTGCTGCTTACACAGGAAAAAGTGCTGCTGAAATTTCGTTAAATGCATTTGATCAGATTCCAAAACCTAATTATAGAATTACCTATAATGGTTTAAGCAAATTACCCGGATTTAAAAAATTGTTCTCTGCATTTACAGTTACAAGTGCATATACTTCCACATTAGCATTAAATAGTTTTGTAACGGATCTTGATTTTGACGGAAATTATTATGCTTATGCGCACGTTGTGGATACACTAACAGGAAACTTTGTTGCATTATATGATATCCCGAATGTGCTGATCAATGAATCATTATCACCGCTTATTGGAATTGATGCAACTTGGGTAAATGGTATCACATCCAAATTTGATTTCAAAAAATCGAGAACACTCACTATGAGTTTTATTGATTATCAATTGACTCAAATTCATTCTACCGAATTTACAATTGGAATGGGTTATAAAATGACAGGATTTACATTTCCATTTAAATGGAGAGGCAAACGTCCAAATCTTGAAAACGATCTTACTTTTAAATTCGATTTTAGTTTCAGAGATGATATTACCACCAATTTCAGATTGGATCAGGATCTCAACGAACCAACAGGTGGTTTAACAAGTATTTCTTTGTCGCCAACCATTGATTATGTAGTGAACGACAGATTTAATATTCAACTGTATTTCGACAGACAAAAAACAGTACCTAAAATTTCAACTTCTTACCCTATTACCTCCACGAATGCAGGAATAAAGGTTAGGTTTAGTTTAAGCGAGTAATAAAAAATAAAATTTAATTATAATGCCCCTTCAATTTAAAAATTAAGGGGCATTATTTATTCGTTCATCTACCCAACAACTTTGGCAGGCGGCTAAGCGCAAATTATTTTCATCCGTAGTGTGAAAAAAAGGGTTGCCACGAATCAATAGCCCTCGACCTCACTGAGGTGGAAGGGAAAAAGGTTGCCACGAATACACGAATGAACAGCCCTCGACCTCACAGGTTTTCGAAACCTGTGCAGGTCTTAGGGAAATGAACCTATCAAAACAGCCCTCGGCCTCACTAAGGTGGACAAAAAAAGGTTGCCACGAATGCACGAATGAACAGCCATCGACCTCACAGGTTTCGAAAACCTGTGCAGGTCTGAGGGAAATGAACCTATCAAAACAGCCCTCGACCTCACAGGTTTTCGAAACCTGTGCAGGTCTTAGGGAAATGAACCTATCAAAACAGCCCTCGGCCTCACTAAGGTGGACAAAAAAAGGTTGTCACGAATGCACGAATGAACAGCCCTCGACCTCACAGGTTTCGAAAACCTGTGCAGGTCTTAGAAAAATGAACCTATCAAAAATATTCACCTCCCCATCAATAGCCCTCGACCTCACTGAGGTGGAAGGAAAAAAGGGTTGCCACGAATGCACAAATGAACAGCAAAAGGGAGAGGATTTTGTATTCTAAAATTTATCCTTTAATCGATGCTATTTTTTCCTCCAAATTTTAGCATAGTGGAATATTTTCTATCCCTTCAACACATATCCTCAAATTTTTCCTTCAAAATCCTTACTTTTGACCTCTCAAAAATTCAATTATATGCATATACCTGAGGAATTAAAATACACAAAGGATCATGAATGGGTTCGTATAGAGGGCAATATTGGGACTATTGGAATTACAGATTTTGCCCAACACGAACTTGGGGATATTGTTTATATCGATATAGAATCTATTGGTGATCATGTTGAAAAAGACAAGGTTTTCGGAACAGTGGAAGCAGTGAAAACGGTATCAGAATTGTTTATGCCAATTTCAGGCAAAATATTGGAGATGAATTCCGCTTTAGATGCTAACCCGGAATCTGTAAATCAGGATCCTTATGGAAAAGGCTGGATGATTAAAGTGGAGCTTTCAAACCCATCAGAAGTTGACGGTTTAATGTCGGCTGCTGACTACGGAGCAATTATTTCAGCATAAAATATATGACTATTCACCAACGGACATGGCCTGTTCTTCTATTTTTATGGGCGGCTGTGATCATGGTTGTAAGCGTAATTCCGGGAGCCGACCTGCCTTCCCTTTCGATTTGGGAGCCTGACAAGGTGATGCATGTTTTCGTATATGCAGTGTTGACCTATCTTACTTTTCAATGGTTAAAACGATTTCCCTCCATTGTTTCCTTAAATAAAAAAGCATTTATCTCCGTTACAGTATGCATTTTGTATGGTTTTGTCATCGAATTAATACAATTGATATTACCAACTAGAAGTTTTGACATGTTGGACGAACTTGCTAATGCCATAGGCTGTTTATTATGCATTACAGGTATTTTAGTATTTTCGTCAAAACGCAAATAATTAGCTAAAACTGCCTTTCGGGACTTATACGGAATGTTTTTTGTTTAATAGGAGGTCAACCGATAAATAGTGCAGGGTAATTAATAAATGGAACCATCAAAATCTTATCTCAACCAGTCTTTTAACGATATCGTTTTCGAATATCGCAACAAAGAATATGGCTCCTATTCACTTCGCAAGGTTACAAAAAGAAATATTTTAAGAGCATTGTATCTCATTACAGGAGTGGTTTTTATTACAGTTGCCAGTATTTATATTGATTTTTCATTTTTTAATAAAACGGACCCCTTAGTATTAAATATGTCTGAGATAACCCTATCAGATCCTCCCCCATTGTTTAAATTACTCCCCCCTGCTGTTCCTCCTGCAGCTAAAAAAATGGAAACCTCAGAGTTAACGGAAATGGAGGTAACAGACGATGATAAGGTAAAGGAAGAAAAGGAAAATAAAATAATTGATGAAAAAGTTGATTCCACTTCCAATGGCACGGCTGAAAAAGGATCAGATACAAAATCGCTGGAAAGTGGTAATGGGAATACGGTTTATTTTAGCGTAGAAGTAAAACCAGAATATCCCGGTGGATCTAAAGGACTTACAAAATATTTAAAGGATAATGTTAAATATCCTCAGGATGCTAAAGAAAATGGTATTCAGGGAACAGTTGTTGTAGTTTTTATTGTTAATGAAGATGGAACCGTTTCCGATGCAAAAATAAAAAAGGGTATTGGCGGTGGATGTGACCAGGAAGCATTGAGAATAGTTAACGAAATGCGCAAATGGAAACCCGGTAAACAAGGTGGGGTTCCGGTAAGGGTATACCAGCAAATTCCAATCGCATTTAAATTGCAGGATTGATAAATGGATTGCCTGTTAATTATTGTTGTGGTTTTAAGGATATTATAATTGTTTGATGTAATTTTCGTTTATAATTAAAATATGAAGAAATTTCTGACCATATTGTTTGTTTTTACCGCTTTTTGTTCAAATACATTTGCACAATCAGAGGCTACTTTAGCTCAACAGTACATGAGCAATGGAGAATACGATAAGGCAGCCGATATTTATAAAAAATTGTATAACGAAAATGCAAACGGTTATTACAAATCTTATTTTAATTGCCTTCTTGTATTAAATGATTTTAAGGAAATAGAAAAGATTGTTGGTAAACAAATTAAAAACAATCCGGAAAATCTCACTTATTATGTTGACATGGGTTATGCTTTTGAGAAAAACGGCAATACCAAAGAACGCGACAAACAATGGGACCTCGCAATTCAAAAAATAACGGATAATAAAACACAGGTCAATTTATTGGCAAATGCTTTTGTAGGATTGGATCAATTAAACAATGCGATAAAAACCTATGAAAAAGGACAGAAAATAGTTTCCGGCTATAGCTTTAATTATGAACTTGCAGGAATGTATTACAGGGCCGGAAACATAGATTTGAGTATGGACACATATCTGAATTATTATGAAGAGAACGACAAAAGTGCAATGACCAAAACCACTGCTGCACTTAACAGAATATTAAATGAAGAGAAAGATCACACATTATTGCAGGAAAAAATATTTGAACGCATTCAAAAAAATCAGAATGAAATTTTATTTACTGAACTTTTAATATGGGATTATATTCAACTCAAAGATTTTGATGGTGCTTTTATTCAGGCAAAAGCATTGGATAAAAGAAACAAAGAAAATGGTGAACGCGTTTTTGATCTTGCAGAAACTGCCAAAATTGAAGGCGCTTACGACAATGCTATAGAAGGCTATAATTATATTATCGCAAAAGGAAAAAATTTTCCCTATTATTTCAGTTCCAAAAATGGTATTCTGAATTGCAGAAAAGATAAGATCTTTAAAACAAATAATTATTCGCAGGTAGATATTAACGAATTAAAAAGCAGTTACACCGATTTTTTACAGGAATATCTCAAAAATGATTTTCGCGCAGCTACTGTAAATGCTGATCTCGCGAAATTGGAAGCATTTTATATTCACGATATTGATCGCGCCATCGAAATTTTGGAACCGGTGGTGGAATGGCCTGCATTAAATATTTCTGATCGCTCAAAAATTAAATTGGACCTCGGTGATTTTTATCTTATTTCCGGAGATGTTTGGGAAGCAACTTTGTTGTATTCACAAGTGGATAAAGCCATGAAGGATGAACCACTTGGAGAAGAAGCGAGATTAAAAAATGCCAAACTCGCCTACTATCGCGGCGACTTTAAATATTCGCAGGGGATGTTGGATGTATTAAAAGCTGCAACAAGCGAATTGGTTTCTAATGATGCAATGAAATTGTCGGTATTTATTACAGAAAATCTAGGCCTCGATTCTGTTGCCGAACCTATGGAATTATTTGCAAAAGCAGATCTTATGGTCTTTCAGAATAAGATAAATGAAGCTGTAATTATTCTTGACACCTTAGATGCAAGATATCCTGCACATAAACTTGCTGATGATATTTTATATATAAAATCCACTATCGCACTTAAACAAAAAGATATCACCAAGGCAGTTGTTTACCTCGAAACAATTCGCGAAAATTATACCTACGAATTGTTAGCGGATGATGCAATTTTCAAACTCGCAGAAATCTATCAATACGATCTTAAAGAACCGGAGAAAGCAAAACTTGCCTACGAACAAATTATCCTCAATTTCAAAGATTCGCTCTACGCCAACGAAGCAAGAAAAAGATTCAGAGCGCTGAGAGGGGATAATCTGAACTGATGAGTGATGAGTGATGAGTAATGAGTGATGAGTAATGAGTGATGAGTGATGAGTGATGAGTAATGAGTGATGAGTAATGAGTGATGAGTGATGAGTGATGAGTGATGAGTAATGAGTAATGAGTGATGAGTAATGAGTTCTACTACCACTGCCAACTGCCAACTGCCACTTCCCATTGCTTTATGGACACGGGTATCGGGACAAGGGAAAACAAAGGGTGGGATTTTTTGAAATTATTACAATGCTTGAAAAAGTCTTGCTTGATACAATATGGCTTCAATGTTACAAACTGCCTACTGCGACTGCCAACTGCCCACTCCCTACTCCCCACTCAATATTCCCCCTAATTCCCTATTTTCACCAAAAAAAATGTACATCTACAACGTAACAATAAAAGTAGAACCGCAACGGGCTGAGGAATGGCTGGAATGGATGCGCAATATTCATATTCCGCAAGTTTTAGAAACCGGATATTTTGTTGAAAGTAGAATTTGCAAGATCGTGAATAATGAGGATCCGGAGGATTTTACTTTTGTTATTCAATATACTTGTCCCACTATGGAAGATTATGACCACTATCAAAAAAACAGTGCGCATGCATTGCGAAAGGAGATGCGTGTAATATTTGGCGACGATGCATTTGCTTTCCGCACTTTGATGGAGGTATTATAATGCATGAACAATTATAGGTTTCTATCGTTTGTTAAAGCAAAGTTCAAACAAACTAATACATGCAAAAACATATCATAGTAATAGGTTCAGGATTTAGCGGGCTATCCGCTGCATGTGCATTGGCTAAGGAAGGATTTAAGGTTACGGTTTTCGAAAAAAATGAATCTGCCGGCGGAAGGGCATCTGTATTTTCTGAAGATGGATTCGTTTTTGACATGGGTCCTAGCTGGTATTGGATGCCCGATGTTTTTGAATGGTTTTTTAATTTATATGGATATCAGCCTTCCGATTTTTATGATTTAGTTAGATTGGATCCTGCTTACAGAATATATTTTTCCGCACACGATTTTATTGATATGCCGGCCTCTATCGAAGAACTTTACAATTTGTTTGAACAATTGGAACCCGGTTCCACTCCTGCTTTACAGAAATTTTTAAAGGATGCTGCCTATAAATATAAGGTTGGAATGCAGGATATGGTTTTTAAACCCTGTAATTCCCCTTTAGAATTTGCGGAGTTAAAAATGGTGAAAGCTTTATTTACCATGCAATTATTTACTTCGCTTCGCAAAGAGGTTTACAGCAAATTCAAAAGTGAAAAAATCAGAAAAATATTAGAGTTTCCTGTCTATTTCTTAGGTGCGTTGCCCTCCAATACCCCTGCGTTATACTCCATTTTAAATTATGCAGATCTTGTTTTGGGAACCTGGTACCCCAAAGGTGGCATGTATAAAATAATTGAAGGCATGCAAAAAGTTGCGGAAAATTTAGGGGTGGAATTTCATTTTAATTCGCCGGTTACAAAAATTCTTTCTGTTGAAGGTAAAGTTAAACAAGTTGCAATTGGTGATACTCTAGTAGATTGTGATGGGGTTGTGGCGTCAGCAGATTATAATCATGTAGAAGAAAAATTGCTTGATTCAAAAGAAAAAAATTATGATGCAGATTATTGGGATAAAAAAACATTTGCGCCATCGGGAATTATATATTACCTGGGAATTAAAGGAAAGGTAAAAAATTTATTGCATCACAACTTATTTTTTGACCAGTCGTTTGAGGTTTTTGCTGATGAGATCTATACCAACCCACGCTGGCCGTCAAATCCACTATTTTATGTTTGTGTTCCATCAAAATCCGATGATACAGTTGCACCTCCTGGTTATGAAAATATGTTTATCCTGATTCCCGTAGCCTCCGGATTAACCTCTGACCAATTGACCTCAGAAAAGTATTTTCAATCTATTATTACAAGAATTGAAAAATTTACCGGCGAAACAATTAGTGATAGAATAGTGTATAAAAAACCATTTACTCCAAATGATTTTACCAAAAGATATAATGCCTATAAAGGAAATGCATATGGCCTTGCCAATACCTTAAAACAAACAGCTATATTTAAACCCAAAATGCACAATAAGGCTATAAAAAATCTCGTGTATGCAGGTCAGCTTACGGTTCCCGGACCGGGAATGCCGCCTGCAATAATTTCAGGATATGTGGCTGCCGGAGAGGTTAGAAAAATGTTTAAAAAGGTAAAAAAGGTAAATTTTCAATGAACAAAACATCGTATATACGGTTTTATTCCAACAACAATATCTATGCTTGACCTGTTTCATCAATCATCATTTGCCTGCAGTCGCAAGGTTACCGAGTTATACAGCACTTCTTTTACATTAGGAATTAGGGCGCTGGATAAAAGGTATCATGATGCCATTTACGGCATTTATGGTTTTGTTCGTTTTGCCGATGAAATAGTAGATACCTTTCACAATTGGGACAAGGAGGACCTTTTTAACAGGTTCAGAGAGGACACCAATAAGGCTCTGGATGAAAAAATTTCGTTAAATCCAATTCTCCATGCCTTTCAATTAACTGTTCATGCATATCAAATAGACAGACCATTGATCAATTCTTTTTTGAACAGCATGGAAATGGATCTGCATATTAGCAATTATAAACAGGAAAATTATACAGAATATATTTATGGAAGCGCCGAAGTTGTGGGATTAATGTGTTTGAAAGTTTTTTGCGAAAGAGATGAACAATTATTTTTACAATTAAAAGAACCGGCGCGATATCTCGGAGCCGCATTTCAAAAAGTAAATTTCCTGCGCGATCTGCAGGCTGATTTTAAAGAGAGAGGAAGGGTATATTTTCCTGATATCGATTTTGATAATTTTTGCCATACTCAAAAAGCGGAAATTGAAAAAGAAATAAAAGTGGATTTTGAAAAAGCTTATGAAGGAATAATTCGTTTACCCGAAGGTGCAAAATTTGGTGTTTATCTGGCATATAAATACTATCTCAATCTGTTTGAAAAAATTCGTAAAACAGAGGCACACAAAGTGATGCAAACAAGGATAAGGGTTTCCAATCCGAAAAAAATATCGATGTGGGCTTCTGTATATTTACGTTCTAATATTTTAGGCATCTACGCACCGTGAATGATAAATATGCATATCTGCTTGTTAATTTAGGGACAGTTATATTTCCGTTCTTGTTTAGTTTTGAAAAAAAGGTAACATATTATAAATGGTGGAAATTTTTATTTCCTGCATTCATTGTTACCGCTACTGTCTTTTTAATATGGGATCATTATTTTACTAAAATTGGCGTTTGGGGATTTAATGAACAATATATCACCGGAAACAAACTCTTTGGTTTACCCCTGGAAGAAATAATGTTCTTTTTCACCGTTCCTTTTGCGAGTATATTCATTTATGCCTTTGTAAATAAATTCTGGCCAAATACGCCAATACTGGATAAAATTCAAAAACCAATTTCTATAGCTATACTTTTAATTGCATCTGTTTTATTGCTATTGCATTTTGACAAAGCATATACTGCCCTGAATTGCGGTTATGCAATTGTTTTATTGGTTTTGCAATTATTGTTTATCAAAGGAAAATACATGGGTAAATTTTACCGCTTTTATTTCTGGCATCTTATTCCTTTTTTTATCGTAAACGGCATTTTAACCGGAACAGGCATTCCCGGAGAGGTGGTTTGGTATAATAATGCGGAAAATTTAGGCATACGATTAGGAACAATTCCTATCGAAGATTCGTTATATAGTTTGAGCCTTATGCTGATGAATATTAGTATTTTTGAATGGCTCAAAGGGCGTAAATTGAAAACAGTAAATAAAACGTCGTTTTGAAATTGTTAAATTGCAAAGGACGTTTTAATGGAAAACTAGTTAAATTATTGATATCAACAATTAGAATAATATATTAAAATGAACATCGCAATCAATATTCTATCCTTCATTATCGCATTCGCTTTCATGGAAGGTTTTGCCTGGTTCATGCATAAATATATCATGCATGGTATGGGATGGTTTTTGCACAAATCGCATCATGAACCCCGACACGGAAGATTCGAATTAAATGATCTTTATGCATTCATATTTGCCATCCCTGCAATAATTCTCATGTGGTTTGGAACACCGGAGTTCAATTATTTATTTTGGTTAGGGTCCGGAATTACAGCTTATGGTTTGAGTTATTTCCTATTTCACGATGTATTGGTGCACCGCCGTTTAAAACACAATGTTAAACCCGGAAATTCTTATTTGCAACGCATCATTCGCGCCCATAAAATACATCACAAAAAAATGAGCAAAGAAGATGGCCAGGCATTTGGATTTTTATTTGCGGACAAAAGATTTGATGTAAAGAGAACGGATGAGTAATTTTTCTTAGCAAGGATTTCTTCACAATGTTACCAAAGGGTTTCTATCGCATACGGATTATTAAGGTAGCTCTTCCAATCTTTCACTTTTCCTCACGCTAACCTCAAAATATTCTTCTTAAAAAAATACCCGCTTACCATTAATACAGCAACTGTTATCCCTCCTAATACCAAAACATTTCCGATTATAGATTCCATTCCTGTTTTTCTCCAAAATATATCATAAAATCCCTGTATACTCCAGTAGTTTATAGATATTACGGCAGCATCTTGCATAAAGGATGGCATAATATAAAGCGGTATCATACTTCCTCCCACCGCACTCATAAATAAAATTATAATGGTACCTAAGGAATCTGCCTGTTTTTTTGTAGTTACGATAGCCGATAATAACACACCAAAGGAAGAACAGGCAAAAGCGGTAAATAATATCATGATAATTAATGCCGGAATATCAATAAATATATCCAGATCAAATGTTATCCAGGAAAATAAAAACATGACCGTTAATTGAAATATAGAAATAATAGTTGCTGTCAACATTTTACTCATCATAATCGAAAAAGGTTTTACCGGCGATTGCAATAATTTTTTCAACACCCCATTTTCTTTTTCTTCCAGCATACTTTGTCCTATTGCACTCACACTAAACAACAACATCATAATTGCCGTTCCGGCAACTGCCTGAATTAACCCCCAGTTACTTTCTTCATCCCCAACCAAACTCGTCATGATTATTAAATTTTCAGACTTATTTTCTTCCTCCATTCCCCGTTGAATATTATTCTTTATGGAATCCTGCATGGGTTGTTGCAAATTCGGGAACATGTTTGCCATAACACGATCAATGCCCTTGTCGGCATCCTTTTCGCCTTTTATATTTGATATCTTACTAAAAAGTAAATTTTGTAAAATACTCACTTCCATTTCCCGGCTTTTATCAAATTGCATTTCTACCGGAATGTTATTTCCGACGTTAAGTGAATCCTCAAATCCTTTATAAATTATGATATTTGCAATTCTGTCGCCCTTTTTAATTTGGGCAATTGCATTATCTTTTGTTTCCGCAATTAATTCAATTCCGGGAATACTATCCAAACCCAAAATAATATTTTTTGAACCCACCGTATTATCTTCATCAGCATATAATACTACAATCGGACTACCTTCCTCTTCCTCTCCTCCTCCAACTCCACCAAAAGCAAATGCAAATAAGGTTATCAATCCTATGGGTAATAATAAAGCGAGAAACAATGCCTTTTTATCGGTAAAAAATATTTTGAGATCCTTTTTAGCTAGTTTCCACATAACGGAATAATTTTATATATCAATCACGTAAATGCCTTCCTGTTAAATTTAAAAATATATTTTCCAGACTAATACTTTTTATATCAATATTAATAATATCAATTCCTGCATCAGCACATTTTTTTACAACATCAGGTAATATCAGTTTCACATTCTTAGCCGCAACAACAAGTTCGTGGGTTGCATTATTAAATGTACTTTTATATCCACTCAAACCTTCCTGAATTTCTCCCGCATAATTAATTTCAATAGTTTCTTCCACAGCATTGTGATCGCGCAATTCCTGCAAACTTCCTTCTGCAATAATTTTTCCTTTGTCGATAATTCCTATTCTGTCACACATCTTTTCTGCTTCCTCCATATAATGTGTGGTATACAAAATTGTCTTTTTATTATGATGTAGTTCCGATAACAACTCATAAATTTTATTTCTGCTTTGAGGGTCAACACCAACTGTTGGTTCATCCATTAATATCAATTCCGGATCGTGCATTAAGGCACAGGCAATATTGATCCTGCGTTTCATTCCACCGGAGTAAGTTTTTATTTTATCTTTTTTCCTATCCTCCAATCCTACCCAATGGAGAAGGTCCGTTGCCTTTTGTTTTGATGTTTTTCCCGATATTCCGTATAAACTTCCCCAAAAAATTAAATTCTCCAATGCAGTAAGTTCATCATACAATGCAATTTCCTGAGGCACTATTCCCATCTTTAATTTTACCTTACTTCTTTTTTCATATACATTCATTCCATCAATAAGAATGCGCCCGCTGTCGGGAGGCATTATAGAACTGATCATTTGAATTGTTGTAGTTTTACCAGCACCATTTGGGCCTAGAAGTCCGTAAAACATTCCCGGGGGCAGCGCAAGGTTGATTTGATCAACTGCCTTTAAATGTAAAAATGATTTTGAGATCGATTCAACCTTTAACATAAACAGGATTATTTGGTAAAAATATCACAGTAACATGGTAAATATAAATATTATCCACCAACCGGGATAAATAAACGATGAAAAGATAAAATTTAAGGGTGCTACCAAAAATAAGAAAAACTACAGTTCAGCATAAAAATCAGGATTCCAATTTTTTGGGATTCGGGGTTGGAGATCTATACGCATTATGCGATGAAAATTTTTTATCACAACAATTAATAAAGTATAAAGAAGAGGGTTATAGATTGTTATATTGGAAAATAGAAGAACAAGATACCGCATCGCTTAATATGGCAAATGCATTTCAATTTAAGAATTACGATACCAAAGTAACTTATCAATTAAATTTATTTACACAATCACGGGAAATACCAAAAAATTCTAAAGTCAGAAAATATACCGGCGCAATTACTCCGAAATTAATAAATCTGGGCAAACAAAGTGGTGACTACTCCAGATTTCAACAAGACAAAAACTTTCCACCAGGCACTTTCGAAAAAATGTATACCGAATGGATACACACGGCATTTTCTGCCGAACAATCTGATGCAATTTTTATATTGGAAGAAAATACAAAAATGTTTGGTTTTGCAACCGTATTTTTTAACCAAGACGATGCCGAAATTGTTTTGATTGCCATTGATCCCAAATACAGAAGCAAAGGATATGGAAAAATGTTGGTGGAATACATTTCCGCATATTTATCAAATATAAATTATAAAAACCTGTACGTTGTAACTCAGGAACAAAATACTCCTGCTTGCAGATTATATGAAAGCTGCGGTTTTGAAATCATAAAAAAAGAATATATTTACCATATCTGGTTATAATGGAAACATTAAAAGAATATACAAAATTTCAACTTGCATTGCGCAACGGACAAGACCGCGAAGAAATATGGATAGCATATAAGGGAATTATTTACGATGTTACTCAAAGCACCCTATGGAGAAAAGGCACACATTACGAACATTTTGCAGGCCAGGATCTTACACACGAATTACCGGATGCACCACACACAGAAACTGTTTTCCACAAATTTAAAATGGTAGGAAAATTAATTTCCCCTGAATAAGAAAATATTTAAGTAATAAATATGAGCTGAAACAATGCGCCTTTTTTCTATTCAGGGTTCCCTGAATAAGAAAATATTGGGGTAATAAATACCACCTCAAAAAAATTGCCTGTTTTCTATTCAGGGCTTTATATTAAATTTTGTAATCTCCACAAATTCATTTACTCTTTTTTTAACCTGCGTTTGTTTAATTTCCAACAAACGTTGCGGGCCAAATTTTTCTACACAAAAGGAAGCCATTGCCGAACCATAAATAATAGCGCGTTTCATATTTATAAAGGAGATATTTTTTGATTTTGCCAAATATCCCATAAAGCCGCCGGCAAAGGAATCTCCTGCTCCTGTTGGGTCAAAAACCGATTCCAAAGGCAACGCAGGAGCGAAAAAAATCTGATCTCCAAAAAATAATAAGGCACCATGTTCTCCTTTTTTTACAATTAAAATACGAGGTCCCATTTTAAGAATTATTCGAGAGGCTTTTAATAAAGAATATTCCCCGGAAAGTTGACGCGCCTCTTCATCATTAATCATAAGTGCATCTACCTTTTTTAAAACTTTGTGCAAAGCAGGTTTTGAATTATCCATCCAATAATTCATCGTATCCATTACAACCAATTTTGGCCTGGCTTTTAGCTGTTTAATTACACTCAACTGCAATGAAGGTTCAATATTTCCCAACATTAAAAATTCCGGTTTGCGGTTTTTGTCCGGAACAACAGGATTAAAATTTGCAAGCACATTCAGATCAGTGGTAAGTGTATCACGTGTATTCATATCCATATGATAACGACCGGCCCAAAAAAATGACTTTTCGTCCTTTATCACTTTTACGCCATCGGTATTAATTCCTTTTTTGTTGAAAGTGTCCAGTGTTGCTTTTGGAAAATCGTCGCCAACCACCGAGATCAATTTAATATTGGAATAAAAAAATGATGCGGCAAGCCCAATATAAGTGCCTGAACCTCCGATAATTTTATCTGCCTTACCAAATGGTGTTTCAATAGAATCAAATGCAACTGTGCCGACAACTAATAAACTCATATTTTAAAATTTTGTGCAAAGTAAAGGAGCTTGATTTTAAGAATAGGTAACTTTTTCAATTTATTCAGAAAATCAATCTAAGCGTTTAAAAACAAAAACCCTGCATCTCTGCAGGGTTTGCTCCCCAACCTGGACTTGAACCAGGGACCTACTGATTAACAGTCAGTCGCTCTAACCAACTGAGCTATTGAGGAATGAAATGTTTTTGAAACGGGATGCAAATTTATTTTGTTAATTCTACAATGACAAGAATTGAGGAATAAATTAAACGATTATATGCAATATTTTTTTCTCTTCTAAAAATAATTAGCCGGCGTTAGCGGTAAAAATGCATCTAAAATTGGCATTATTACACCTAAAACAGACCTTTGCCACTGATTTATGATAAAAAAAAGCAAATTGTTGAATTCGGGTTGTTGAATTCAAAATGAAAATTACTAACTTGCACCACTTTAGTAAAATTTTAGGAATTGGATCACACAACAAGAAAATTTTCTGCTTTTTTTATCAGTTTGTTGCTGATAAAAGCCGCATCGGGGCAAATTATTGCTTCCGCTGACACTTCCATATGCTTAGGCGGAACTGCAACCTTAGCAGTATTTTCGGCTCCCAGTTACGGAACTTCCAGTTATACTTTCGAGGTTTTTCCTTATGCAGCGGAAACCTATGCAGGCACTTCGCCTGTTCAGGCCGGCGGAGGAGGTTTGACCGATGATAGTTATTCAACTGCAGTCCCAATTGGATTTAGTTTTTGTTTTCTGGACAATACTTACACACAATGTTATATTGGGTCTAACGGTTGGGTAAGTTTTGGTGGCCCGGGCGCACTTTCTACAACTTATACCTCTGCTGCCATTCCTAGTGGAGCTGCGGGTGTTCCGAAAAATTGTATCATGGGTCCTTGGCAAGATTGGCATCCCGGTTTATGCACTCCTGTAGGAAGTTGTGTAAAATATCAAATGATCGGCACTGCTCCCAATAGAAAATTTGTGGTGAGTTGGGATAATGTGCCCATGTTCAGTTGCACACTTACTTACGGAAAATTTCAGATCGTATTGAATGAAACCACCAATATTATTGAAAATCATCTTACCAATAAACCAAATTGTATGGCCTGGGCCGGTGGAACTGCCACTCAAGGTGTGCATAGCCTCGATGGAACCACAGCATTTACAGCTCCGGGTAGAAATTCAACTCCCTGGACAACAGTGAATGAAAGCACCAGATTTGTTCCAAATGGAATTACCTGGTATACGGGTGCTGGTGTTGTTGCAGGATATGGTGATACAATAATCGTTTCTCCAACTGTAACTACAACATATACTGCGACACTTACTGCTTGTGATGGAACAATTTATGAGGAAGATGTAGTGGTAACCGTTGTAAACGTTGATCCATCATTTGTTTATGATCCATTTTATTGCACAGATGGTGTTGCAATTCCCACAATAACAGGAACTGGCGGCGGAACTTTTACTGCGGCGCCTGCCGGTTTGGTAATAGATCCTTTAACCGGGGAAATTGACCTGGCAGCGTCAACACCGGGTTCCTATTCTGTAACCTATTCCATTGGTGGATTGTGTCCGGAATCAGCAAGTGATCTTATTACAATTATTACAGATCCGGATGCATCTTTTGCCTATGATGATATTGCCTATTGCCCTTTCGGTATTACAACCCCAACATTTATTACAACTCCCGGCGGAACATTCACTGCTTCACCTGCAGGCTTGATCATAAATCCCGTTACCGGTGAAATTGACCTTACCTCAGGAACTGTTGGCACTATCTACACCATTTCTTATACTGTCGGAGTAATTTGCAGCAGTGTTTTCACGTATACTATTATTATCACTTCAATAGATGACCCATCATTCACGTATAGCGCTGCCAGTTATTGCCCAACAGGTTCTGCAACACCAAGCGGAATAATTACAGCGGGTGGCACATTTACAGTTTCTCCACCCTCCTTAGATATCGATCCGCTTACAGGAACAGTTGATCTTACAACTGGAGTTGTTGGAACAACCTATACAATTACTTACACCACTCCTGCTGGTCCTTGTACAAATTCCAGTTCAACAACTTTAACAATCGATCCACTGGATGATCCATCATTCAGTTATAGTGCACCAAGTTATTGCCCTACCGGGACTACAAGTCCCACCACAATTGTAACCCCTGGCGGAACATTTACTATTTCTCCTGCAACAATGACAATAAATTCATCCACCGGAACTGTAAATCTTGCGACCGGAGATGTTGGAACCACTTATACTATAATCTATACCACTCCGGCAGGACCATGCTCAAATACATCCACCACCACAATTACGATAGATCCGTTAGACGATCCTTATTTTACTTATAGCGATGTTGATTTTTGCAATTATGGAACTGCACCGGTTATTACTTTAACTACTCCGGGCGGAACTTTTACGGTTTCTCCTGCAGGATTATCGGTAAATGCTGCTACCGGACTTATTGACCTCGCTACAGGAACTCCAGGAGCATATTATACGATCACTTACACAACTCCGGCAGGATTATGCAGTAATACCTCCTCCATAGTAATTCATATTTTACCATTAACGGATGCTGCATTTACTTTCGACAACTCTGCCTATTGCGCAAAAGGTTCGACTTTACCTAATTATATAATGAATCCAGGTGGCAGTTTTACAGCCGCTGCAGGAATATCAATTAATGCCTTAACAGGACAATTAAATCTTGATGCCTGCACACCCGGCGGACCTTATGATATTATTTATACAAGTCCGGGTTGTCCTGAAACAGATACTTTTTTAGTTACAATTCATCCTCTGCCAAATCCTACAATTACTTTAGATGATGTTATTTGTTTAGAAGGAGATGCTATAATAATTACGGGCGATCCAACAGGTGGAACATTTAGTGGAACTGCAGTAATTGGCGATCAATTTGATCCCGCAATTGCAGGAAGTGCAGGTATTTATTCGGCAACTTATACTTACACAGATGTAAACGGATGCACCACTGCAGTAACAGATTTTATAGAGGTAATTCAACATTCCGTGGATGCCGGAATGGATGTATATATTCCGGAGTACACCACAACAGTTTTAAATGCTTCCGGTGGTGCAACATTTTTATGGGAACCACCTACAGGTCTCGATTGCACTGATTGTCCGTCACCTATAGTTGATAATTTATTCACCACCACTTACACCGTAACCTCCTGGGATATTTATGGATGTGTTGATTCAGATGCAGTAGTGGTAAATATAGTTCCTGTTTTTGATCCGGTAATTTTTATTCCGAATACTTTCACTCCGAATGGAGATAATATCAACGATTATTTCTTTGCTTTTGGCTCCGATCTGGAATCTATAATTTCCATTTATATTTATGACCGTTGGGGTGAATTATTGTTTGTTACCGAAAATTTAACACCCGATGATCCATCTAAAGGTTGGGATGGTACTTTTAATGGGGAACAATTAAATCAGGGTGTGTATGTTTATATGGTGGAAGTATTGCTCGAAGCCGGTGTTAAACAACAAATTCAGGGAAATATTACACTGATAAGATAATTTAAAACTCACCTGTTCCAATTTTATTTTTTTTGTTCCGGAATATTTATGTTAGATATTATTTATACAAGATTTTAATAATGCTGTTAATCTTGCATTTTTAATAAATTTGTTGTTAGCAACTTTGCTTTTTAGATCAACAAGAATCATTAGAAATTGAACAACTTAATTCAGAAAATGAAATTAGAAAACCCGCATTGCAAATTGTAGATTTGCAGTCCTTTAATAGATACAAACATGGAAAAAAAACAAACAAATAAAGTCTCCATTACTACCAACGACGGCAAACCTTTTCAAATTCCTGTAGAAGGATCATTGGGCTTATTGGCGTTGGGATACAAAGGATTAGTTGCCTGGAGGCAGGTGCGGCGTCAATACCAAAAAACGGTTGTTGCCAAACAAACACAAAAAAAAGAAAAAAATCCGGATACAAAATCATAAAACAGATAACACATTTGGTTTAATGCAAGTGTAATTTAGATATGGGAAAGAGAATCGCAAAAAAAGTACTCCTCATCGGCTGGGATGCCGCAGATTGGAAAATAATTAATCCCCTCATGGACGCAGGTCACATGCCTACCCTCGAAAAATTAGTGAATGGAGGTGTGATTGGAAACTTCGCAACACTGGATCCGCCGTTATCTCCAACATTATGGACCTCCATTGCAACGGGAAAACGCCCTTATAAACACGGAATCATTGGTTTTACTGAACCTGATCCCTCCGGAAAAGGAGTACGCCCTGTTTATATCACCTCCAGAAAGGTGAAAGCGATATGGAACATTTTCAATCAACACGGCATGAAAAGCCATGTTATTGGTTGGTGGCCTTCACATCCTGCCGAGCCAATTAATGGAACTATGGTATCCAATCTGTATCAGAGAGCATCAAAACCCATCAACGAACCCTGGCCAATGCTTGATGGAACTGTACATCCTCCTGAAAAAGCAGAACTTTTTAAAAAATTGAGAATTCATCCGGCAGAATTAACCCCGGCACATATTTTACCTTTTATTCCTGATGCCATTAAAATTGATCAGGAAAAGGATAAGCGCCTTGGAATGCTTACAAAAATTATCGCCGATTGCTCCACTATTCATGCTGCAGCAACTTACATTCTGGAAAATGAAGAATGGGACTTTTTAGGCGTTTATTATGATGCAATTGACCATTTCTGTCATGGATTTATGAAGTTCCATCCCCCACAAATGCAAATGATACCGGATGATCTTTACAATCTTTATAAGGATGTGGTTATTTCCGGCTACAAGTATCACGATATGATGCTTGAACGTTTATTGCAGCTTGCCGGTCCAGATGTAACTGTGATGTTGGTTTCCGATCACGGCTTCCACCCTGATCACCTTCGCCCAATAGAATTACCAAAAGAACCTGCAGCTCCTGCATTGGAACACAGTCCATACGGAATTGTGGTAATGAATGGTCCCGGAATTAAAAAAGATGAACGTATTTATGGCGCATCAATTCTAGATGTAACACCTACAATTCTTACTATGTTTGGTTTCCCAATCGGAGCTGATATGGATGGTAATGTTTTGGTAAATGCGTTTGAAGAAGCCATTGTTCCTGATAAAATTGATTCATGGGACGATGTTCCCGGCGATACCGGTGAACATCCAAAGGACAGACAGGAAGATCCTTATGCAGCAGCCGAAGCCATGGAACAGCTTATCGAATTGGGATATATTGAAAGACCGAGTGAAAATATTGAGAAGGCAATTAAGAATACAGTAAACGAAAATAATTATTATTTATCGCGCATGTATATCAATGGAAGAAAATACAATGAGGCCATTGAAATTTTGACAAAATTGTTTGAAGAAAATCCTACCGTTACGCGTTATTCCATGCGATTGGCACATGCTTATCAATCAATAAATAAAATACAGGAAACGCGTGATGTACTTTCAAAAATTAAAACCACAAGCGGAAAAGAAACCATAAGTATGAAAATTATGGAAGGCAATCTGCTGTTAGTGGAAAATAAACCGAAAGAAGCAATGGCGCTCTTCGAAAAAATTGAAGAGGAAATGCCCAATATCACAAGAGTGAATATGCAATTGGGTAAATGTTATCTCGCATTAAAAAAATGGAAAAAAGCAGAAGATGCTTTCCAAAATGAGCTTCAACACGATCCGGGAAATGCAGCTGCACATCATGGATTGGGAGTTTCTTTATTGCGCAGAAAACAATATGATGCAGCAGTGGAGAGTTTTTTAAATGCGGTGGGATTAACTTATTTCTTCCCATTTGCACATTATCATCTTGGGGAAGCACTTTATATGTTAGGAGAATATGAGCGCTCAGCCGAAGCATTTGAGGTTTGTTTAAAAATGGCACCGGGAATTAATAAAGCACGTCAACTTTTAACTAATATTTATAACGAACATCTTAAAAAACCGGAGATCGCGCAGGATCACAAAGCAAAAATCGCCGAGTTTATTAAAGGCGATATTGTTATAGTTTCCGGATTACCGCGCTCGGGTACAAGTATGATGATGCAGATGTTAGACACTGGAGGATTAGAGGTATTTACCGATGGCGTTCGCAAATCAGATGAAAATAATCCGAAGGGATACTACGAACACGAATTAGTTAAATCACTTTCCCGAAATAAAACCTGGATGAAAGATGCGATGGGAAAAGTGGTTAAAGTAATTAGCCAATTGGTTTTTGAATTGCCTGCAAATTATCGTTATAAAATAATTTTTATGGATCGCGAATTAGATGAAGTTATTCAAAGTCAGCACAAAATGCTGATACGCGATGGAAAGGCAAAAGAGGACACAATCAATATTCGCGTAGTAAATGCCTTCAAACAAAATCTGGAAAGAATTCACAACTGGGTGCCAAAACAGCAAAATATGGAAATCATTTTTGTTTCACACCGAAATTTGATCAATAATCCTGTGGAGGAATTGAAGAAAGTAAATGATTTTCTGGGAGGAACTTTGGACACTAAAGCTATGGCCACAGTAGTAGATAAAAGTTTACACAGAGAAAAAGCGGCAAAATAACATATTGCTTTTATTACATTAGTATGAACAATCATTTAGTTGAGTATACCATTGTAATGATTATTTTCGCATTAAGAATTTCAATACTATGAAAAAGACCACAAAAACAGAGCGCAAATTATTACAGTACGCAGCAAGTGCAGCCGCATTTTTACTGGTTAATCCAGCTAATGCTACAATAGTTTATACCGACCTTGACCCTGATGGAGTTATTGGTGGCGAAGGTGCTGAGATTTCCCTTGATATCAATACAGATGGTACTGACGATTTTACCTTTATCATTTATTCCTATGCAGGAACTGCAACTTACTATGGTATTCCATTTTCGTTTGATATAAAAGCAGCAGGTGGCGAAGCATTAGACGCCAATGAATTTGTCGGAAGCCTGGTAACAAACAGTGGATATACAAATGTTTATGTGCCAATTCTTGCAGCAGGCGAAGGTATAAATTCGGAGGATAATTTTGAAGGAGGTTATGGTTCATTAGCAGTGGTTGCTCAGTTTTCCCTTTACGGATTTCCATATTACTCATTTGAAGGCGGCGCTTGGTTGGATTCTGAGATGCAATTTCTAGGCTTTCGGTTAGGTGTTGACAAAGACTTTTTTTATGGTTGGATGAGAGTTTCCGTAAATGCCGATGCTTCACAACTCACCATTCATGATTATGCGTATGAAGACGAGGCAAATAAATCAATTTTTACCGGATCCACTGCTTCTGGTATTGAAATCAATCCTTTAACAGAAACGGTAATTTATACCGCTGATCAAAATCTTATCATAAATTTACCCACAACCATTACAACACCAATAGACATTGAACTTTTCGACCTGCAGGGGAAATTAATTTTGCAGTTGCCACAGGTAACCGGCTCGAATACAATTAATTGCGGGGGATTTGCAAGCGGCAATTACATTGTAAAATTATCAGACCCTAATATGCAACTTAACAAACAGGTTCATATTGGAAATTGATTGATTTGGAAGCGATAGCTTGAATATCGCTCGAAAACTAAAACAATGATTACCTAAGTAGAAAGTAAAAATTTGTCATATTTTGTTCAACTATTTTCACGAATAAAAAAAAATTACTACATTCGCCTTTATTATTAGTTAACCATTAATCTGTAAAAATGAAAAAATCATTTACAAACAAAGAAACAGTAAAAAAACTAGCGTCCTATTCTGCGTTGGCAGGAGCTTTTGTGCTCGTTAATACAGGCGCAAATGCACAGATCGTGTACACGGATGTTGATCCTGACGAAACAGTCGGTACAGGTGATTCTTACGATCTGGATATGAATAATGACGGAGATGTTGATTTCACGATCAATATGACCAGCATTACCATCCCAAGTTTATTCTACACTGTTGCTTACCACTCCGTTTATTATGATGCGGTGATCAACTTCATGAAAATCTATCCTACGAGCGGTAATGCTGTAAATGCTTACACACTTTCTACCTATTCCGGTGGAACAGTTGGATATGGTTATGCATTGAACGACGGTGAAGACATTGGACCTTCTGCTAACATGCTAGAAAATTCTACTCAATATTTGGGTGCTTATTTAGGAATTCTTGACTACCCGGCTCCCGGCGATATTTATTCATTCTCCAGCTTTGGTGAATGGCCAACTAAAGAAAGTAAATTCTTAGGCGTGCGTTTCGCTGCTGATGGAAACGATCATTATGGTTGGGTTAGAATTACTTGCGAAAATTTAGAGATCACTATCGAAGATTACGCTTATAACGGAACTCCCGATGGAGAAATAGGAGCAGGTGATATGCCAACAGCAATTGAAACAGTTCTTACTGACAATCAGTTAAGTGCTTACAGCTTCGGAAATACAATTAATGTTGTGGTTAAAGACATTACTTCTGATGCTACCGTTTCTGTTTTCAACACTACAGGACAAAAAGTATATCAAAACGGTCTGAATTTAAGTGGGATGCAAATTACACTTGATAATGCTGCCACCGGTAATTACACTTTACAAATTACCACTGCTGATAATGCAACTTACAGCAAACAGCTTTACATTCAGAATTAAATTTTTATAGATTATTGAAAAAAAACCTTCGAAGAAATTCGGAGGTTTTTTTTGCACCTTATAGCTACGCTCGGGCGCTGGGTCCCCGAACGCTGTGGATGGGTGATGTTAATACAACATGCTGAACGTTCGTCCTCCGAGGCCACAGTTCCTTCGGTAACACTGTGGGGACACGAAATCTCAGATTACATAAAACCCTTCCCTTCGGCTGTTCATTCCTGCATTCGTGGCATCCTTTTTTTGTCCACCATACGGATGAAAAAATTAGCCACGAACCCGCCTGCCAAAGTCGTCGGGCAGGTGCAGGAATAAAAAATAAATAAATAAAATTCAGAACACAAACAACACCTTCCTTTGGCTGTTCATTCGTGCATTCGTGGCAACCTTTTTTTTGCCCACCATACGGATGAAAAAATTAGCCACGAATGCAGGAATAAAAAATAAGTGAATAAATATCTGATTACAGAAAACCTCTCCCTTCGGCTGTTCATTCGTGCAACTACCGAAGTTGGTAGGCAGGTTCGTGGCAACCTTTTTTTGTGCCCATATTACGGATGAAAAAATTAGCCACGAATGCACGAATAAACAGCCAAAAGTAATAGATAATGTGGTTTTGAAAATAAAAATTCTTGTTTTCGAGGCCACATTTTCAATCCAAATAATAGGGTAAAAAAAGAAAGCCGCGAATGAACGAATAAAAATATTTTATGTGGAAGGTATACTTCAAGGGAGCAGCATTATCCTTCGATGCCACAGAGCTCCTTCGGTAACTCTGTGAGGACACGCATGGGGCGACTCTTTGGAGACACGATATGTGGAGCCACACGAGGGAAGCACTTTCCAGCCACTCTCAGCGCGGTGTCCCCACAGTGTTGCACCATGTAGCAGGGTTCCCTCACTCGCTAAATGGCGAACGCTGTGGATGGGTGAATTAATACTAAATGCTGAACGTTCGTCCTCCGAGGCCACAGTTCCTTCGGTAACACTGTGGGGACACGAAAATGATAATGAATAAATTTAATATTAACATGGGACATCGGGAGAATTGAAATATTAAATATCTTTGAAGAAGGAAGATTTGTCGCTTGCTCGTTTCTATGAAAGCTATTAAATTTGTTTTGACCTTATGTATTATTAATACTTGGCTTATCGGGCGTTCCCAAGTGATATTAACAGGTTATGTAATTGATGAATCGTATGCTTCTGTATTAGTAGGTGCAACAGTGCAAGATTGCAATAAATCTTACGGCACCACCACTGATGCGTTTGGATATTTTAAATTATTTGTTGATAGTTTGCCGGTTTGTCTTACGTTTTCTTACATTGGGTTTGAATCCAAAACGCTAAATATTAATGAAGCATCACAAATAAATTTAAATATTGCACTTAAGGGTATTACTTTAGACGCAGTAACAATATTAGGTTCCTCCCAAAACCCGGATGAACATATTAATGTTACGAATATTGCCGTAGAAAAATTAAAAGTAATACCATCAATAGCCGGAGAACCTGATTTAATGAAAGCACTGGCTATGGCTCCCGGAATTAGTACGGCTCAGGAAGGTTCATCGGTGCTTATTGTACGAGGAGGCAATCCGGAGCAAAACTTAATTTTATTTGACGAGATACCGATTTTTAATCCAAATCAACTTTTTGGATTTTTCTCAGCATTTAATCCTTCTGCAATAAGTAATATCAAAGTTTACAAAGGCGACTTTCCTGCAGAATTACCCGCAATGCATAAAAATAGTTAGAAAAGTGCCGTAGGCATGGCATATCGGTAGTACCCATGTAAAGTTGCGACCTAATGCCGTAGGCATAACATATTAAAAACGTAAAGGAAAGCGAAAATCTAAAAATGCATGTAAATTATTTTGAGAAGTAGCAATTGGAAGTTCCAAAATTAATAAATCGCATAAGTTTATAAATTTAATCCGTTGAATTATTTCTAACCTAATTAAATTAGCATAGAGGGCCTTAAAACAATGTGATGATGCAAATCTCAGTATCCGATGTGCATTGCAGTTGAATAAACTATTAAGAATTTGAATTCCATTTAAACCAATTGGAAAAATGGAATTAACAGTTTATTTTTCTTTAAAAATTTTAATAATGACCCGTTATTGCATGACATTGGTGATAAAAAAAAGGGATAAGAATTTCCCCTTACCCCTTTGAAAGCTATTTTAAAATATGCTTATTCTTTTTCCTTTTCTGCAGTTTCATCTGTTGCATCAACAATTGGCGTTTCTTCCTCTTTTGTTTCAACAACCGGTGTTTTTACTTCCGCTTCTACTGCTTTCTTTTCTGTTTTTCCGGAACCACGACGGCTGCGTTTTTTAGTTGCACCTTTTGGAGCCTTCAACATGTTTTCGTTATAGTCAACCAATTCGATAATACAAGTTTCTGCATTATCACCTGCTCTGTGTTCGGCAAGTTTCAGAATTCTTGTATAACCGCCATTGCGTGTTGCAACCTTAACGGAAATATTCACAAATAATTCGTTCACTGCTTCTTTACTTTGCAATTCAGAAAATACTTCACGGCGATTATGTGTGGTATCTTCTTTTGAACGGGTAATCATGGGTTCAATATATACCCTTAATTCTTTTGCCTTAGCCAAAGTAGTTTTAATACGTTTGTGCAAAAGTAACGACACACCCATGTTGCTCAACATTGCACTTCTGTGTGCATATTTCCTTCCGAGGTGATTTATTTTATTTCCGTGTCTCATTATACTTAATGTTTAATGATGTTGTAAAAACATCTTGATTAATCTTCTTCTAATTTAAATTTTGAAAGGTCCATTCCGAACTGTAAACCTTTATCTAAAACCATTGCTTCAATTTCCACTAACGATTTTTTTCCGAAGTTGCGGAACTTCAATAATTCGTTGGTATCGTATTTTACTAATTCAGAAAGTGAATTAATTTTAGCAGCTTTCAAACAATTGTAGGCACGCACCGAAAGATCTAAATCTTCCAAAGGTGTTTTTAATAATTTGCGGATATGTAAAGTATGCTCATCAACAACATTCACTTCTTTTTCACCACTGGTATGGAAGGTAATATTTTCATCCGTAACCAGCATTAAGTGTTGAATTAAAATTCTTGCTGCTTCCTTAATAGCGTCTTCCGGATGAATTGTTCCGTCTGTTTTAATTTCTACAACTAATTTTTCGTAATCCGTTTTTTGTTCAACACGTGTATTCTCGATGGTGTATTTTACATTCTTAATAGGCGTGTAAATTGCATCAATTGGAATAACACCGATTGCTTTATCAATGTTTTTATTTTCCTCTGCAGGTAAATATCCTCTTCCCTTTTGAATAGTAAGTTCTACATCCAATTTAACGAAAGGTTCCATTCTGCAAATCAAAAGATCAGGATTGGTAACACGAAAACTGTTTGTATGTTTTTCGATATCCCCTGCTCTGAATTCTTCTTTGTCTTTTAAAGAAATGAATATCTTTTCTACTGCATTTTCATCTCCCCCTATTTCCTTTTTTAAACGAACTTGCTTTAGATTCAATACAATCTCGGTGATATCTTCCATAACACCGTTGATGGTAGAAAACTCGTGATCAACACCGCTGATCTTTACCGATGAAATTGCAAATCCTTCCAATGAACTCAATAATACTCTGCGCAATGCATTTCCAATAGTAACACCAAAGCCCGGTTCCAAAGGTTTGAACTCGAAAGTTCCTTCAAAATCTGTTGCTTTTTGTAGGGTGATCTTATCAGGACGTTGAAATGAAAGTAATGCCATATTTTTTGGTGTTTTATATTATTTTTATTTTGAATATAATTCGACGATAAGTTGTTCCTTAATAGTTTCAGGAATCTGATCTCTTTCAGGATAACCCACAAAGGTTCCTTTCATTTGATTTGGATTCCATTCCAACCAGGGATATCTTTTTGAACTGCCTTGAGAAGTTGCTTCTTTTAGCCATTCGATATCTTTTGATTTTTCGCGGATGGTAATTACATCACCGGGACGTAAAGTGGATGACGGTGAATTACAAATTTCGCCGTTAACCTCAATATGTTTGTGATTTACCAACTGGCGTGCACCTCTGCGTGTTGGTGCAATACCTAAACGATAAACAGTATTGTCTAACCTTGCTTCCAGCAATTGCAATAATGCTTCCCCGGTTACACCTTTACGACGAGTTGCCTCTTCAAAAGTTTTACGGAATTGACGTTCCAATACACCGTAAGTATATTTTGCCTTTTGTTTTTCTTTAAGCTGTATGCCATACTCACTTGCACTTTTCTTTTTGCGAGTCTGACCGTGTTGGCCCGGAGCGTATTTACGCTTTTCAAATGCTTTGTCGTAACCAAAGATTGGTTCTCCGAAAGATCTTGATTTTTTTGTCCTGGGCCCTGTATACCTTGCCATTATTCTATTGAATTTTATTAATTAAAAACTATACTCTTCTCTTTTTTGGTGGACGACAACCATTGTGTGGCAACGGTGTAATATCCCTGATCATTGTTACTTCAATTCCTGAAGAAGCAATGGTGCGGATAGCCGACTCGCGTCCTGATCCGGGTCCTTTTACGAACACCTCTACTTTGCGTAAACCTGCATCGTATGCAACTTTTCCTGCATCAGATGTTGCAATTTGAGCAGCATAAGGCGTATTCTTTTTTGAACCTCTGAACCCTGCTTTACCGGCTGATGCCCAGGAAATTGTTTGTCCTGTCATATTGGTAAACGTAATGATCAGATTGTTGAAAGAAGCTAAGATATGCGCCTGTCCTTCGGCTTCTACCTTCACGATCCTCTTCTTTGCTGTCTTTTTTGCTGTTGTTGTTTTAGCCATTTTATATTAGATGATTGTATTAAAACTTACTTTAATTATCCTTTAGGTGCTTTCTTTTTATTCGCAACTGTCTTTTTCCTTCCTTTACGGGTTCTGGAATTCGTTCTTGTGCGTTGTCCCCTAACCGGTAAACCTTTACGATGACGAACACCTCTATAGCATCCGATATCCATTAAACGTTTAATGGCCAATTGCATTTCTGAACGCAGTGCACCTTCCACTTTCAATTCGTTGTTGATGTATGTGCGAATAGCATTGATCTCATCATCAGACCAATCTTTTACTTTTTTACTTTCGTCTACACTCGCAGATTGTAAAATCTTTTTAGAAGTAGTTAAACTAATTCCGTAGATGTAGGTAAGGCCAATTACGCCTCTTTTGTTTTTAGGTAAATCTATACCAGCAATCCTTGCCATATTATTTATTCAATAATTTAAAATGTTAACCTTGACGTTGTTTAAATTTAGGGTTCTTTTTGTTTATCACGTACAGCCTTCCCTTCCTTTTCACGATCTTACAATCGATGCTGCGTTTTTTAATTGATGGTTTTACTTTCATAATAGTGTTATTTATATCGGTATATAATTCTTCCTCTTGTTAAATCGTAGGGACTCATCTCTACGGTTACTTTATCGCCTGGTAATATTCGGATGTAATTCATCCTCATTTTACCTGAAATATGTGCAACTATTTCGTGTTCATTTTCCAACTTCACTCTGAACATTGCATTTGATAATGCGTCTGTTATTGTTCCGTCTTGTTTTATTAACCCTTGTTTCGACATTAATTAACTGTTTCTTTTTCCTGATATAAGTTCTTGTTGCTTCTCACTGCCTTTTCAATATTGTCAAAACTGGAAAGGATATCTGCTGCTCCTGTTGTAATTGCGATAGTATGTTCAAAATGACAGGATATTTTTCTGTCCTTCGTTCTTATCGTCCAACCATCGTTTTCCTGAACAACATTTTTTGTTCCCAGATTTATCATTGGTTCTATTGCGATCACCAATCCTTCCTGCAATTTGGGTCCTTTTCCCCTGCTGCCAAAATTTGGCACTTCAGGTTCTTCGTGTAAACTTTTTCCCAATCCGTGTCCAACCAATTCTCTCACCACTCCGTAATTGTGATATTGTTCTGCATAATTTTGAATTGCATAACTGATATCTCCAATTCTATTTCCCGGCACTGCCAATTCAATGCCTTTAAATACACATTCTTTGGTAACTCTCGCCAGATTAACTGCATCAAGCGTAACCTCACCAATTAAAAATGTAAAAGCAGAATCGCCGTGGAATCCATTTTTAAATACTCCGCAATCAACCGACACCACATCACCTTCTTTAATTTCATTTTTAGAAGGAATTCCGTGAACAACCATATCGTTTACAGAAATACACAGTGTGTTTGGAAAACCCCTATATCCTAAAAACGAAGGTTTTGCACCGTTATCTCTGATAAATTCTTCCGCCTTATTGTCGAGCTCAAGAGTTGTTATCCCCGGTTTGATGATGTCGGCTATCAAAGCCAACGTATCTGAAACAAGCAAAGAACTTTTTCTGATGAGTTCAACCTCATCTTTTGTTTTATAATATATCATCCCTGTTGAATGCTTACTGGTCCGGATGAGCGGCCTTTAATACGTCCCGACTTCATCAAACCGTCGTAATGACGCATTAACAGGTGACTTTCAATTTGTTGTAATGTATCCAATACTACCCCAACCATGATCAATAGTGATGTTCCACCAAAAAACTGTGCAAAGGATGGATCAACACCAAAAACCCTTGAAAAAACCGGCATCACTGCAATTAATGCAAGAAATATTGATCCCGGTAAGGTTACCCTTGATAAAACGTTATCAATAAATTCAGCTGTCTTTTTTCCCGGTTTAACTCCCGGAATAAATCCACCATTTTTTTTAAGATCATCCGCCATTTGCGTTGGATTAATAATGATCGCTGTATAGAAATAAGTGAAAATAACAATCAGGAAACCATAGATTAGATTATATCCCCAACTTTGGAAATCGTTTAACATTACCAAAGTAGATGAATTTTGCCAATCGGGATTGATCTGTGCAAAGATTCCAGGAATGAACATCAATGCCTGCGCAAAGATGATTGGCATTACACCTGCTGCATTTATTTTTAAAGGGATATATTGACGAACTCCGCCATATTGTCTTGATCCTACTACTCGTTTTGCATATTGAACCGGAATTCTCCTGGTTCCCTGCACTAAAAGTATTACACCCATAATAATCAAAACCATAAAAGCAATCTCCAATACAAATGGAATAAAACCACCTCCACCATCAGCACCTCTGTGTGTAATTTCATTTAATAAAGCGGCTGGCAAACCGGCGATGATGCCCACCATAATGAGCATGGAGATACCGTTTCCTATGCCTTTATCGGTGATTCGTTCTCCCATCCACATGGTAAATAAAGTTCCACCTGTTAGAATGATCACACAAATAAACCAAAAAAGGCCTGTTGGCGCCACTATAAAATCTACATTTTGCGCTAGATTATTCAAATATGCAAAATATCCTGATGCTTGAAGCGCTGTAACTACTACAGTTAAGTAGCGTGTATATTGGTTCATCTTCCGGCGACCGCTTTCGCCTTCTTTCTGCATTCTTGCAAAATAGGGAACGGCAATTGCCAAAAGTTGCATGGCGATAGATGCAGAGATATAAGGCATAATACCCAGCGCAAAAACGGATGCGCGGCTAAATCCTCCTCCTGCAAATAAATTGATCAGACCTAACAGACCACTATCGCCGTCAATATTTGCTGCCTGATTGTACAATGCAGCATCAATACCGGGCAGCATTACATAAGAGCCAAACCGATAAAGGAAAATTAATCCGATAGTATATAACAATCTTTTTTTGAGATCTTCAATACTCCAGATGTTCTTTAATGTTTGAATAAATTTTTTCATGGGTTACCCTATCACATTTATTGTTCCACCGGCTTCTTCAACTGCTTTTTTAGCAGTTTCGCTGTGTGCGTGTGCCCAAATTTCTACTTTTGCTTTTAACTCACCTCTTCCGAGAACTTTCAAACGTTCATCCGATTTAAGGATTCTTTTTGCTCTTAATACATCCTCATCAAATCTTGTGATCTCATATTTTTCAACCAAACTTTGAATTTGATCGAGATTTAAAGTCACATATTTAACTTCAAAATTCTTATTGTTGAAACCGCGTTTTGGTAAACGGCGTTGTAAAGGCATTTGTCCACCTTCATGACCTCTTTTTCTGGAGTATCCTGAACGTGATCCTGCGCCTTTAAATCCTCTTTTCGAAGTTTCGCCCCAGCCGGAACCTTGTCCGCGACCTATACGGTGGCGTTTTTTGATCGAGCCGTCTGCCGGTTTTAAGTTTGATAAATCCATTTTAAATATTTTCTACTTTTACTAAATGTTGAACTGCTTTCACCATACCCAATATTTGTGGAGTTGCTTCCACTTCAATTGTTTGATGCATTCTTCTTAAACCTAAAGCCTTCATTGTTGCTTTCTGTCTTTTAGGTCTGTCGGTTGTACTTCTTACTGAAGTTACTTTTATCTTGCTCATACCGGTATTAATTATTAAATACTTTTTTTAATGATGTATTCCTTTGTTGAGATATGGTCATTGGATTTCTTAAATGTGCTAAAGCATCTAAAGTTGCTTTTACCACATTATGCGGGTTGGATGATCCTAATGATTTTGCCAATACGTCAGTAACACCTGCACTTTCCAATACTGCACGCATTGCACCACCTGCAATTACACCTGTTCCGTGCGCCGCTGGTTTTATCATCACTTTTCCTGCTCCAAATTTTCCATGCTGCTCATGTGGAATGGTTCCTTTAAAGATCGGCACTTTGATAAGGTTCTTTTTTGCATCATCAATTCCTTTTTGAATTGCTTCAGTAACCTCACGCGCTTTTCCTAAACCGTGACCAACAATTCCGTTTCCGTCGCCAACTACCACCAATGCTGAAAAACTGAAAGTTCTTCCTCCTTTGGTAACTTTAGCTACGCGCTGAATTCCAACGATCTTTTCCTTTAAATCGAGCTCACTTGCTCTTACTCTTTGTATTTCTTTATTAATTGCCATATTGAAAATTCTTATTTAGAATTGAAGACCTCCTTCACGGGCACCTTCTGCTAAAGATTTAATTCTTCCATGATATAAATTACCACCTCTGTCGAACGTAACCACGGTAATGCCTAATTCAACTGCTCTTTCTGCTAATAATTTACCAACGGTTTTCGCCTTTTCTGATTTAGCTCCTGTTAAGGATTTACCTTGTTTGTCGGTGGTTGACGCTGAACAAAGTGTATGTCCTGCTACATCATCAATCAATTGAGCATACATTTCTTTGTTGCTTCTGTATACTGCTAATCTTGGACGCTCAGCCGTTCCTGCAACTTTTTTGCGGACACGATAGCGAATTTTTTGTCTTCTTACTGATTTTTTTGATAACATAACTAATACTTTTATTTACCTGCAGTTTTACCTGCTTTGCGACGCAATACTTCGTCAGAATATTTAATACCTTTTCCTTTATATGGTTCAGGGCTGCGGAATGATCTGATTTTTGCAGCAATTGCTCCTAATAATTGTTTATCGTTGCTTTCTAAAATGATAGTTGGATTTTTTCCTTTTTCAGTAACCGTTGCAAGTTTTACTTCCTTCGGTATCATCATGATAATTGGATGTGAATATCCCACAGAAACTTCTAAAACTTGTCCCTGACTGGATGCACGGTAACCTACCCCAACTAATTCCAATTCCTTTTTGAAACCTTCTTCAATTCCTTTCACCATATTGCCAATAAGTGCGCGGTACAAACCATGCATAGCCTTATGTCTTTTTTGTTCAGTAGGGCGCTCAAGAGTAACTGTGCTTCCATCAATTTTAATGGTAATATCGGCATCTACCTTTAGCGATAACTCCCCTCTTTTACCTTTCACTGTAACCAGATTATTTTCTGAAACAGCTATTGTAATACCTGCGGGTAATTGAATTGGTAACTTTCCTATTCGTGACATTTTATTTTCTTTCTGTGTTTATTAATAAATGTAACATAAAACTTCGCCGCCGATATTCTGACGTTTAGCATCTTTTTCGGTCATAACACCCTTTGAGGTAGATACGATCGCCAGACCTAATCCACTTAATACTCTTGGCATTGCATCAACACCGGCATATTTTCTTAACCCCGGTTTACTTACGCGGGTTAAACCTTTTATGGCCGGTGCTTTTGTAACAGGGTCATATTTAAGCGCTATTTTAATACTGCCCTGAGGACCTTCTGTTTCAAATTTATATTTGAATATAAAGCCATGCTCATACAAAATTTCTGTCAGGCGCTTTTTCATATTTGATGCTGGCACCTCCACAATTCTGTGATTCGCTTTTTGAGCATTTCTGATTCTGGTCAGAAAATCGGCTATCGGATCTGTAACGTTCATTTGTTGTTTACTTTTTAATTATTACCAACTTGCTTTAGTCATTCCCGGAATTCTGCCATATAAGGCAAGATCGCGGAGTTTAATTCTTGAAATTCCCAGATCACGCACATATCCCCTCGGACGACCGGTTAATTTACAACGGTTGCGGTATCTCACTTGGGAAGAATTACGCGGGAGTTTATCCAACTCTTCCCATCTTCCTTCCGCTTTTAGTTGTTTGCGACGATCAGCATATTTTTCAATCATATGCTCGCGTTTGATATTTCTTGCTACTACTGAAATTTTTGACATAATATCTTTTTATGCTTTGCGGAATGGAATTCCTAATGCTTTTAATAATTCATATGCTTCGGCATCAGTTTTTGCAGTTGTTACAAAAGTGATGTCCATACCAGTTACTCTTGTTATTTTGTCGATATCGATCTCCGGGAAAATGAGTTGTTCCGTTATTCCCAAAGTAAAATTTCCTCTACCGTCAAAACTCTTATTATTTACTCCTTTGAAATCGCGAACTCGCGGTAAACCAACGGAAATTAATCTGTCGAGAAACTCATACATATTATTTCCTCTCAGCGTTACTTTGATACCAATAGGTGTATTGGAACGCAATTTAAAGTTCGAAATATCTTTTTTCGATACTGTTGCAACGCATTTCTGACCTGTTATTCTTGTCAGCTCATCCAATGCAACATCAATGATCTTCTTGTCTTGAGTAGCAGCACCCAAACCCTGATTGATCGCTATTTTTAGCAATTTAGGAATTTGCATCGTGCTTTTGTACTTGTACTTTTCCTGAAGATCTTTAGAGATCTCTTTGTTGTACTTTTGTTTAAGACGTGGAGTTCTAGTTTCCATTATTTAATAATTTCTCCGGATTTTTTTGAATATCTAACCATTTTACCGTTCTCGATCTTGCGGCTGATGCGCACGCCTTTTCCACTTTTTGGATCTACAACCAGAACGTTACTGATGTGAATAGGTGCTTCTTTTTTAATAATGCCGCCATTCGGGTATTGTTGTGTTGGACGAGTATGTTTCGATACGATATTAACACCTTCTACCATTACACGGGCTTTATCGTAATTAACTTCAATTACGCGGCCTTTTTTGCCTTTATCGTCACCGGTAATAACCTGAACCATATCATTTTTTTTAACATGATATTTAGGTTTGAACCTACCGGTGAAAACTACTTCTTTCTTTTTCATAATTATAAAACTTCAGGTGCCAATGACACGATTTTCATAAATTGTTTATCTCTTAATTCGCGGGCTACCGGTCCAAAAATTCTTGTTCCTCTTGGCTCGTCGGCTGCATTTAATAATACACAGGCATTATCATCAAAACGAATATAAGAACCGTCTTTACGACGAACTTCTTTATGGGTTCTCACTACCACTGCTGTAGCTACTGTTCCCTTTTTAATACCACCACCCGGTAAAGCATCTTTAACGGTAACGATGATCTTATCTCCGAGTGAAGCGTATCTTCTTCTCGTGCTTCCCAAAACGCGTATGCATAATACCTCGCGGGCACCGCTATTGTCAGCTACTTTAAGTCTTGATTCTTGTTGGATCATTTTATTTAGCTCTTTCGACTACGTCAATTAATCTCCATCTTTTGAGTTTGCTCAAAGGACGGGTTTCCATTATTTTTACTTTATCACCCACTTTAGCATCATTGGTCTCATCATGAGCATGATACTTCTTGGTCTTTTTAAGGTATTTACCATATTTGGTGTGCATGATCTTTCTTACCACCGCAACAGTAATGGATTTTTGCATTTTGTTGCTTGTTACCACACCGGTAATTGTTCTTCTTAGATTTCTAATTTGTTGTTCCATCCTGGTTTATTATTTATTTGGCGGAAACCAATTCTCGTTTTCTGGCTTCAGTTTTAATTCTCGCAATTTCTCTGCGGAGATAACGAAGCTGAGCCGGATTATCAATTGGGTTCACTGCATGATTAAAACGCAATTTCACCATGCGTTCGTTGTCGTCATGAAGCCTTTGTTTAAGGTCTTCATTACTCAACTGGTTTAAATCTTCTTTTTTTAACTTAGCCATTTGCCAAAGCTTTAATTATTTATGAAACGTAGTCTCTGCGAACTACAAATTTTGTTTTTACCGGTAATTTACCTGCTGCAAGCCTCATTGCTTCCTGTGCTGTTTCAAGTGGAACTCCATCTGCTTCAAACATGATCCTTCCGGGTTGAACAACAGCCACCCAATATTCAGGGCTACCCTTTCCTTTACCCATACGAACCTCTGCAGGTTTTTTGGTGATAGGTTTATCGGGAAATATATTGATCCACACCTGACCTTCACGTTTTAAATGGCGGGTTAATGCAACCCTTGCTGCTTCTATCTGACGATCAGTTATCCAACCTTCTTCCAGTGTTTTTAAACCGAAAGAACCTGCTGATAATTGACTGCCTCTTTTAGCATTGCCCTTTATCTTGCCCTTAAACGTTTTCCTATGTTTTACTTTTTTTGGCGCTAACATGATTTTTATTTTTACCTTTTATTATTCGTAGGTCTTCTTCTTTTGTTATTGCGATCTTTTTCCTGTTGTAAGCCAATATTTGGTTGTAAATCTCTTTTTCCAAGAACTTCTCCTTTACAGATCCAAACCTTAACTCCTAACTTACCATAAACAGTAAGTGCTTCTTTCCAAGCGTAATCAATATCTGCACGGAATGTATGCAATGGAACACGACCTTGTTTGTATTCTTCTGATCGAGCCATCTCCGCACCATTCAACCTTCCACTCACTCTTATCTTAACACCTTCCGCTCCCATTCTCATGGTAGAAGCAATTGCCATTTTAATTGCTCTTCTGAAATTGATACGTGCTTCTAACTGACGTGCTATGGTTTCTCCAACAATATTTGCATCCAATTCGGGGCGACGGATCTCTACGATATTAATCTGCACATCTTTTTGAGTGATCTTTTTCAATTCTTCCTTCACCTTGTCAACTTCTCCACCACCTTTTCCGATAATGATACCGGGTCTTGAGGTATGGATAGTTACCGTAATTCTATTAAGTGTTCTTTCGATAACTATTTTTGAAATTCCACCTTTTGATATCCTGGCATTCAGGTATTCGCGAATTTTTTCATCCTCGATCAACTTTTCTGCCATGGTTTTTCCACCATACCAGTTGCTGTCCCATCCTCGGATGATACCTAGTCGATTACCTATTGGATTACATTTTTGTCCCATTCGAATTCTTTATATTTTATTCCTTGGTTTCTTTTGTTTCTGCAGATGCTGCATTTCTAGATGCAACTTTTACAGTAATATGATTTGTGCGTTTGCGTATTCTGTATGCTCTTCCGTGTGGTGCAGGCTGAAATCTGCGCATTGTTTTCCCTGCGTCAACAAAACATTCCTTAACATACAAATTACTGTCGGCAGCATCCTGTTCAAATTTTTGCTCCCAATTTTTGATTGCACTTCTCAGCACTTTTTCTACCGGTGCTGCAGATTTTTTATCCGTATATTTTAGAATATTGAGGGCTTTGTCAATATCCAAACCCCTGATAACATCAACAACATATCTCGCTTTACGAGGCGAACCTGCATTGTTGTTGGTTCTTGGGTTATTAATAAGTTTTGCTACTGCTTCCATACTTTATTTTATTAACGCTTAGCGGTATGTGATTTAAAGTTTCTTGTTGGTGAAAATTCACCCAATTTATGTCCTACCATGTTTTCAGACACAAACACCGGTATGAATTTGTTTCCGTTGTGTACTGCGAATGTATGACCAACCATATCAGGAATGATAGTAGAGCGGCGTGACCAGGTTTTAACCACGGTTTTTTTGCTCGTGTCATTCAACTTCTCCACTTTCGCGGCGAGGTTATGATCAACGTAGGGTCCTTTTTTTATCGAACGTGCCATTAACTATTGATTATTTTTTACGTCTGCTGATGATGAACTTAGTTGTTGTTTTCTTAGGATGACGGGTTTTCATTCCTTTAGAGAATTTACCATTGCGCGATCTTGGATGTCCTCCGGATGCACGACCTTCCCCACCACCCATCGGGTGATCTACAGGGTTCATTGCAACTCCTCTTACACGAGGACGGGTTCCTTTCCATCTACTGCGGCCAGCCTTTCCTGATTGTTGCAGGTTGTGATCGGGATTTGACACCGAACCCACTGTTGCAACACAGCTATCTAAAATCATCCTGGTTTCGCCGGAAGGCATACGCACTATAACGTATTTACCCTCTTTTGCCGATAACTGAGCCCAGCTTCCTGCGCTTCTTGCTATCATTCCGCCTTTACCCGGATACATTTCAATGTTGTGAATAATAGTTCCCAATGGAATATTGCGCAACATCAAAGTGTTTCCCAATTCCGGTGCAGAGTTTTCACCGGATTCTACCGTTTGTCCAACTTGCAAACCATTTGGTGCAATAATGTATCGCTTCTCCCCATCAGCATAACTTAATAAAGCTATGAATGCACTGCGATTCGGATCGTATTCAATTGTTTTTACTGTTGCCGGAACATTGTGTTTATCCCGTTTAAAATCAATTATACGATATCTCTTCTTGTGACCGCCACCAATGTAGCGCATCGTCATGTTTCCTGAACTATTACGTCCACCCGTCTTTTTAAACGGCGCGGTCAAACTCTTTTCAGGTACATCAGTGGTAAGTTCAGTATAAGCGTTGCCTATTCTAAATCGTGTACCTGGTGTAACCGGATTATATTTCTTTAATGCCATCTTTCAGATTAAATTGTGCTGAAAAAATCAATTGTTTCGCCTTTTTTTAGAGTGATGTATGCTTTCTTCATACGTCCTTTGGTGCCCTGACTGATGCCGAACGGAGTTCTTTTCCAGCCGAATTTACCATTGTCGGTAATCGTTCTTACATGCTCTACACTAACACCGTAGTTTTTTTCCACGGCATTTTTGATCTCTATTTTATTGGCATCCATACCCACTACAAAACCATAAGTGCCATTTGCTTCTGTAAGCTTGGTGGTCTTTTCGGTGATGAGCGGTTTGATTAATATTCTCTTTGCCATTTTCCTAATTTTAATTGTTCTCTGCCATTTGGTTAAGCATATTAACCGTGCTTTCTGATAATACGATGCACTGTGCATTCATTATCGTGTAAGTATTCAGGTCAATTGCTTTTGCTGTGTCAGTTTTAGGCAAATTGCGCACTGATAACTTTACATTGTTATTTTCAACATCACCCATGATCAACAAGGTTTTTTTACCCGCAACTCCAATATTGCTTAGTATTTTGCTGAATTCTTTTGTTTTTGGCGTGTCTAAAGTGAAATCTTCCACTACAACAATTCCGTTTTGTTTTGCTTTATAGGATAATGCAGAACGTCTCGCTAATTCCTTCACCTTGCGGTTAAGTTTAAAGCTGTAATCTCTAGGACGTGGGCCAAATATGGTTCCACCACCGTGAAATAACGGACTTTTTATAGATCCTTTTCTGGAACCACCTGTTCCTTTTTGGCGATGCAGTTTTCTTGTTGAACCTGCAGTTTCTCCTTTGTCTCTTGCCTTGTGAGTACCTTGACGCTGATTTGCCAGGTATTGTTTTACAGCAAGATAAATGGCGTGGTCGTTAGGTTCGATGCCGAAGATATCCTCATTCAGCTCCACCGCTTTACCTGTTTTTTCGCCTGATATTTTTACAATGTCGACTTTCATGTTATCTCTCTATTATTACGTAAGATCCTTTACTTCCCGGAACCGATCCGTTTAACAGTATTAGATTCTTGTCAGAAATAATTTTTGCTATTTTGATGTTGCGCATTTTAACGGTGTCGCTTCCCATGTGACCGGCCATTTTCATTCCTTTGAAAACTCTGGAAGGATATGAAGAGGACCCGATGGAACCCGGTGCGCGGTGACGATCGTGCTGACCGTGTGTGCGCATACCAACTCCACTAAAATTGTGGCGTTTAACTACACCCTGAAAACCTTTTCCTTTTGAAGTACTAACAACACTCACTTTTTCTCCTTCTGTAAAAATGTCGCAGGTAATATTATCCCCTACATTTTTATCCAGATCAAAATTGCGGAACTCTTTTATCTTGCGCATGTGTTTTGCGTTCGATTTTTTGAAGTGACCGGCTTGAGCCTTATTAGAATTTCTTTCTTTCATTTCATCAAAACCTAACTGAACAGCACTATAGCCATCCGTATCATCAGTTTTCTTTTGCACAACTACGCATGGTCCCGCTTCAATTACGGTGCAGGAAATTACTTTCCCTTCCTCACCGAAGTAATGCGTCATGCCTATTTTTTTTCCTATGATCCCTTTCATTGTCCGGTGCTTTTAGATTTTAATTTCCACTTCTACTCCACTTGGCAACTCAAGTTTCTGAAGTGCATCAACTGTTTTATTTGTTGCGCTGTAAATATCTAGCAACCTTTTATAGGTGCACATTTGGAACTGCTCACGCGCTTTTTTATTTACGTGTGGTGAACGCAATACGGTATAAATCTTTTTCTGCGTTGGAAGCGGAATTGGTCCCGTTACAACTGCTCCGGTATTGCGAACTGTCTTTACGATCTTCTCGGCAGTTTTATCTACCAGAGTATGGTCAAAAGATTTCAGTTTCATTCTTATTTTATAGGTCATACTATTGTATTCTAATTTATTATCCTACTGATACTTTTCCTTTTGTTTTAGCAATTACCTCTTCTGCTACAGATGTTGGAGCAGGAGCGAAATGCGAGAATTCAAGAATGGATGTTGCACGTCCTGAAGTAATCGTTCTCAGTTGTGTTACATATCCAAACATTTCACTCAATGGAACTTTTGCTTTGATAACGGTTGCATTGTTCTTATTGTCGAAACCTTCAATCATTCCTCTTCTTCTGTTCAAGTCACCAATTACATCACCCATATGATCTTCCGGAGTAATTACTTCCAGTTTCATGATAGGTTCCAATAATTGTGGGCCTGCGTGTTTACCTGAATCGCGGAAAGCGATCTTGGCAGCCATTTCGAAAGAAAATGCATCGGAGTCAACTGCGTGGAACGAACCATCGAACAAACGTACTTTCATACTGTCAATCTGATATCCGGCCAATACGCCTGTGTTCATTGCTTCTTTAAATCCTTTTTCTACGGAAGGAATATATTCACGTGGAATAGATCCTCCGAAAATGTCGTTCACGAATTGCAAACCAACATGACCTTCATCTGCAGGTCCGATTTCAAATTGGATATCAGCGAATTTACCGCGACCACCAGTTTGTTTCTTGTACGTTTCTCTGTGTTTGATCGTTTTGGTGAAAGATTCTTTATAAGCTACCTCAGGAGCACCCTGATTTACTTCAATTTTGAATTCACGTTTCAAACGGTCAACTATAATCTCTAAGTGTAACTCACCCATTCCACGCACAACAGTTTGACCTGTTTCTTCGTCGAACATCACCTTAAATGTTGGATCCTCTTCCGCTAATTTGGAAAGAGCCATACCTAATTTATCCACTTCCGCCTGCACTTTAGGTTCAATTGCCAATCCGATAACCGGATCAGGGAATTTTATGCTTTCTAATGCAATAGGATGGTCTTCGTCGCATAAAGTATCCCCTGTTCTGATATCCTTAAAACCAACTGCTGCTCCAATATCACCTGCTTCAATGGTATCGAGTGGGTTTTGTTTATTGGCATGCATTTGAAGGATACGGGAAATACGTTCTTTTTTACCTGTGCGCACATTCAATACATAAGAACCGGCATCTAACTTACCGGCATAAACCCGGAAGAATGCCAAACGACCAACAAATGGATCGGTCATAATCTTAAACGCAAGTGCTGTAAAAGGTTCTTTTACATCAGGTTTGCGGAATACTTCCTCTTCTGTATCAGGATTGATACCCTTAACACCATCAATATCTAAAGGAGAAGGGAGGTAACGCACAACAGCGTCCAGCATAAACTGAACACCTTTATTTTTAAATGCAGAACCACAAAGCATAGGAATGATAGCAATATCAATAGTTGCCTTGCGAATAGCAGTAATTAATTCAGCTTCTGTAATAGATTCCGGATTGTCGAAATATTTTTCCAGTAAAGCATCATCGTATTCGGCAACTGCTTCAACAAGATGATTTCTGTATTCGATAACCAGGTCCTTCATATCTTCCGGAATTGGAACTTCCTTATAGGTCATACCCTGTGTATCATCATCCCAAACAATTGCTTTGTTTGTAATAAGATCTACAATACCAATAAAAGTTTCTTCCGCACCAATAGGTAATACAAGAGGAACCGGATTAGCACCCAACATTTCTTTCACTTGTTTTACAACCTCAAGAAAATCGGCACCAGCGCGGTCCATTTTATTAACAAAACCCATACGTGGAACGCGGTAACGGTTAGCCTGGCGCCAAACTGTTTCTGATTGTGGTTCAACACCACCAACAGCACAGAATAATGCTACCACACCATCCAATACGCGCAACGAACGTTCCACCTCAACAGTAAAGTCAACGTGGCCCGGTGTATCAATAATGTTTACTTTGTAATCTTCGTTTTTGTATTTCCAATGTGTTGTTGTTGCAGCGGAAGTAATCGTGATACCACGTTCTTTCTCCTGTTCCATCCAGTCCATTGTTGCAGCTCCATCGTGAACCTCACCAATTTTGTGGGTAACACCTGTATAAAACAAAATACGCTCTGTTGTTGTCGTTTTACCGGCATCAATATGGGCTGCTATCCCAATGTTACGAGTGTATTTTAAATCTCTTGCCATTTAATTATTCCTTTTCTATTATGATTTAAAGTGAGCAAAAGCCTTGTTAGCTTCCGCCATTTTATGAACGTCTTCTTTCTTTTTCATTGTTGCGCCTTCTCCTTTAGCTGCTGCAACAATTTCTGCTGCTAATTTTTCAGCCATTGATTTTCCACTGCGTCTGCGGCTGTATTGTATCAACCATTTCATAGAAAGGGATACTTTGCGATCAGGGCGAATTTCCGTTGGTATCTGGAAGTTAGCTCCACCAATACGGCGGCTTTTCACCTCAACTCCCGGAGTAACATTACTCAAAGCTTTTTTCCAAACTTCGTATCCGCTTTCACCGGTTTGTTTTTCAACAAGATCCAATGCATCGTAGAAAATACCGAAGGTGATACTTTTTTTGCCTTGCCACATCATCATATTTACAAACCTGGTAACCACCGCGTCGTTGAACTTCGGGTCTAAGGGTAAATATCTTTTTTTAGGTTTTAGCTTACGCATTTATATTAGTTTCAATTTTTAATCAATTATTTCTTTTTAGCTACTGCTGCAACTGCTCCTGCCTTCGGACGTTTAGTTCCGTATTTAGAGCGGCTTTTTCTGCGGTTGTTCACACCGGCAGTATCCAATGCACCGCGAACAATATGGTAACGAACACCGGGAAGGTCTTTCACCCTGCCACCGCGTATCAACACGATAGAGTGTTCCTGCAGGTTATGTCCTTCACCCGGAATGTAGGCAATAATCTCTGTTTGATTGGTTAAGCGAACTTTGGCAACTTTTCGAAGTGCGGAGTTTGGTTTCTTAGGGGTAGTAGTATATACCCTTGTGCAAACACCACGCTTTTGAGGGCATGAGTCAAGTGCACGGCTCTTACTGGGACTTTTTATAATTTCCCTTCCTTTGCGAACTAACTGTTGTATTGTAGGCATTCTAGCTTTTTACCTTTGATTTTAAAATTTTCGGGCTGCAAAAATAGGAAGAAGGAGCGATATTCACAAAGGTATGTGCACAATTCCCGAAAGAAAGTGCAGGTAAGCCATTGCGAACTTTATCGGGGTTCACGCCCTTAATTCTACCTGCGGCCGTTTTTTAATAACGGTTCCGTTTTTTGATTAAACGGGCTGCAAAGGTAAATATTCTGTTTCTGATATGCAAGGTACGGGTGAAAATAAATTGGAAATTGAGCTGTAGAGGGTGTTTTATCAGGAAATAAGATGCAATTGGAGGGCAAACGCAGAAAACTGTATTCGAAGAGGTGATGGCATTTAGGCTTGAATTGCTTTCAGAAGCTGGCCTATTCATTTATGCTGATGTATGGAGCTTATTTTGATGATTTTTCTGAAGAGGAAGATGAAAATGCTGCATTTATAGCTTTATGGGATAAGGATATGAACAATTTATGGTCAACCTACTTAGGTGATGATGCCTGGAGTAGAGCCGCCGGTGCAAATGTTTTTGAGTATGGAGCCCGAAGAGAATTATATGTTGTCGGTTCTGTGGGATACAATGACGCTACCCATACCTTTAGACCAATATGTAATGACGATTTACCTGATGCATATTTTGAGCCAGAGAGTAATACAAGTTGTTATTCACAATATGATGGTTATATTACTGCATTTGATTTAAGTATCTTCGAACCAATATTAGTTGGTGTAACAGAACCAAATTCACAAAATAATATAATGATGTTTCCTAATCCATCATTTGGGCAATTAAACATTGTAAGTGATGGAGAGCTAGATAATATTATAGTTTACGATATGCTCGGACATTCAGTATTAAATATTTTTGATATCAATCAGAATTTTTTACAACTTGAGGTAAGCTTTCTTTCCCCCGGCTGCTATGCGATTTCCCCTTCACTTCCGCCATTTGAAATTGATTTTTTAACAAATGAAATAGGGTTTGTTTGCGGAAGACTGGAGGCTGCAGAAGGTACAACTGTATTCAAAACAATTGACGGCGGATATAATTGGTATACCAATGAAAATATGTATGGGCCGGTAATTGAAATGACTTTCCCTTCCATAAACATAGGTTATGGAATAGGAGATGAAAGCAGAATTTGGAAAACTATAGATTCAGGGGAAAGTTGGAATATGCTTACATTTGATTTTGATGGTTATGATATTGTTGACGGTAATCTTATTTTGAGGAACGTGTATTTTTTTAATGATACAATTGGATATTTGGAGGTTGGTTTTATATATCCGGATTTTACAGAAGGAATATTTATTTATAGGACAAATGACGGTGGAAACATCTGGTATAAAACCGAGATTAATCATGACGAATTTGATGGCATAAATTCCATATGGTGTACGTCAGCAGATACGCGCTATGCTGTGGGTTGTTTGGAAGTTTATAAAACCACTAATGGTGGCGGAATTGATTCACCAACTTCCATAAAGACTATAGACAAACAGAATGGCTATGTTATGTTTCCTAATCCATCAAACAATTCAATTACTATTAATTTTGAATTACCACAACAAATGATACAAATTAATACATTCAATTATCTCGGAGAAGAAATTGATCTGTATTTTGACCTTTCCAACAAAGCAGATATTAGCACCTTGCCGAATGGAATATACTTAACTGAAATAATTACAGCAATTGGTAAAATTTCATGTAGGTGGGTAAAAGTATAAACTCTCTGAAAATTGTAATATTGAATCCCTTTAGGAGAATATTCCGTTTGTATAACCATTAAAATGAAAAATTATTTGTGAAAGATATATTTTCGCTTGGTTCGGGGGCTATATTTTTTAAACTAGGAAAATTATTCAGCTAAGATAACGAAGTCATATTGATAAACTTTTCCAAGTACCTTGCATTTATCATGATGGCCATCAGCATCACCGGTTTCCAATGGTTGTAATAATGCTGTATTCATTGCCATTATGTTACCATTGTAGAGACTATTTCCAACTCCATTAAAATGTGCTGTATGTTTCAAAGCATGTTAATAAAAATAAAATATTAAGGTAACTACATTTTTATTGTATTAACCCAATATTGTATTATTAAATTTTTTTGTGTGTAAAATGTGTACTTAATAGCACACTCCGTTATCAAATCCTTAAATGTATTTCATTTAATAATTGCATAACAATGGCGCTGGAATTTTGCATCAATTATTTCACAAATTAATCAATTAAAACCATTTTTATGATCAAAAAAAATCACTTTTTTTTATTGTTGTTTGGGTTTGCGATGTTATTTCAAAAAACATACGCACAAACAGCATTTACGCCCGGCAACATCGTTGTTTATCGGGTAGGGAGTGGAGTAGGCTCTTTGGTAAATACAGGAAATGCTGTGTTTATGGATGAGTATACTACTGCAGGCGTTCTTGTTCAATCTGTTGCATTACCTACTGCTGTTAGTGGTGCTGATAAAAGGCTTATTGCCAGTGGAACTGCAACCTCAGAAGGCGGTTTAGCGAGATCGGCAGACGGTAGTTGTTTATTACTTACCGGATACGATGCAACACCTGGTGGTGCAACTTCATTAAGCGGAACTACTGCAGCATCGGTAAATCGTGTTGTTGGTATTGTATATGCAAATGGAACGGTTGATACCAAAACTGCACTAACAGATTTTGCTTCAGCAAATAACCCAAGATCAGCAATTTCTTCCAATGGTACCGATATTTGGGTAACAGGTGGCGCCGGTGGTGTTCGTTATACTACCGCAGCAAGTACTACCTCCAGCGATCTTTCCAGTGCAACACTTGCGAATTTGCGTGTTGTTCAAATTTTCGACAATCAATTGTATTTCTCCACAGCAAGTGGAACTACCTATAGAATAGGTACGGTTGGAACAGGTTTACCTACAAGCGGATTACAAACGCTTACACATTTAACCGGAATCCCAAATACAACCGGTTCGCCTTATGGCTATTTTATGGCTGACCTTGATGGTGTTCCCGGTGTTGATGTTATTTACGTTGCGGATGATGGCGCAAATGCTTTAAGAAAATATTCGTTAGTAGCAGGTACCTGGACATTAAACGGAACTATTGGTGTTGATGCGGATGATTACAGAGGAGTAACAGGAACTGTTAACGGCTCTACTGTAACACTTTATTGCACAAGAAAAGGTGGCTCAGGCATTTCCGGTGGTGGAGAGATTGTTACTTTAACCGATGCATCCGGATACAACGGTGCATTTTCAGGATCTCCTGTTTTATTATTTACCGCAGCTACAAATACTGCAATAAGAGGTATCGCTTTAGCTCCGGAAGCTATTTGCACACCATCTAACTGGTATGCTGATGCAGACGGAGATAACTTTGGTGATGTTTCTGTTTCTGTTTCAGCATGTATAGCTCCTTTAGGATATGTTGCTGATGCTACTGATTGTAATGATGCGGATTCACTAGTAAATCCTTCTGCAGCTGAAATATGTAATAGTGTTGATGATAATTGCGATGGCATAGTTGATGAAGATTTTGTTAACCCTATAATTAGTTTTGCTTCAAGCGTATTGGCTGCAGGTTTAACCGGGCCGAGCAGTTCACAAAATCCATATCTTACTCCACTTAAACCGGGAGTTCAATTTACTTCTGTTTTAACCGCTAACGATAATATTGGTGGATATACAGCTGTAGGTCTTATGGATGGACTTGGTGCTTATGATAATGGCGATGGTACTTTTACCATTTTAGTGAATCATGAAATTGGAAGTACACTTGGTGTGGTTCGCGATCATGGTTTTATTGGAACTTTTGTTTCAAAATGGATTGTAAATATTGCTGATCTTTCAGTAGTTAGCGGAAGCGACCTTATGCAAAATGCATTTGTTTGGAATACTACCACTAATTCTTACGACCCTGCATCTGCGGCATTCAGTCGTTTTTGTTCTGCGGATCTTCCTGTTGAAAGTGCATTTTATAATGCAGTGAGCGGAAACGGTACACAAGAACGTATTTTTATGAATGGTGAAGAATCAGGTAATGAAGGACGCCAGTTTGCACATATTGTAACAGGACCAAATGCAGGTAACTCTTACGAATTGCCGCATCTTGGAAAAGCCGGTTGGGAAAATTCTGTTGCCAATCCAACAATGCAGGATAAAACTATTGTTGCCGAACTTGATGACAATACAACAAATGGTCAGGTATATTTTTATATCGGAACAAAAACAAACAGTGGAATTGAAATTGACAAAGCCGGACTTACAAACGGAAATATTTTTGGTGTGATAGTAAGCGGTCTTGGAACAGAATCTTCTTTGAGCGTTCCTGCTCCCGGAACTGCATTTTCGCTTACAAATTTAGGTTCCGTTCAAAATTTAACCGGAGCAACCTTAAATACCAATTCAATAACAGCCGGTGTTACTAATTTTCTTCGTCCGGAAGATGGCGTTTGGGATTTAAATGATGCTTCCATATTTTATTTTGTAACTACCAATTCATTTACAGCTCCGAGCCGTTTATGGAAATTAGATTTTACAGATATTACAAATCCTGAATTAGGTGGAACAATTACTGCCTTATTAGAAGGTACAGAAGGTCAGAAAATGTTTGATAATATCACTATTGATAATTACGGTAATCTTATTATTCAGGAAGATCCGGGTAATCAAAAATATCTTGCCCGTATTTGGGAATATAATATAGCAACTGATGCATTAATTGAAATTGCGAAACACGACGATTCAAGATTTATAGTTGGTGGCGCAAATTATCTTACACAAGATGAAGAATCATCCGGAATAATTGATGTTTCCAGTATTCTTGGGCCAGGAATGTTCTTAATTGACGATCAGGCACATTATGCTATTACAGGAGAAGTTGTTGAAGGTGGTCAATTATTAGTAATGTATAATCCTGATTCTGAAACCGGAATATATACAGCTACTGATACTGTTAATTTAAATACCAATACTGCATGCTCCGCAACAGGTGCAAGCCTTGGTACTCCAATTACTTCTGATAATTGTATGGTAGCAAGTGTTACAAATGATGCTCCTGCTGCGTTCCCTTTAGGAACAACTACAGTAACCTGGACAGTTACCGATGCTTATGGAAATATGACAACAGGAACACAAATTGTTATTGTAACTGATGCTGTATTACCTACTATTACTGCACCGGCTGCTATTTCTATTGCTGCAGATATTACATGTAGCGCAACAGGTGTTGTTTTAGGAACTCCAATTACAGCAGACAATTGTGGAGTTGCGAGTGTTACCAATAACGCTCCTGCTATTTTTCCTTTAGGTGCTACTACAGTAACCTGGACAGTTACAGATATAAATGGTAATGTAATTACTGCAACACAAATTGTAACTGTTACCGGAACACAATCTACTTATTATGCAGATGTTGATGGCGATACTTATGGTGATCTTGCTTCTACTACACTTGCATGTTTAACACCAGCAGGATATGTATTAAATAGCACAGATTGTAACGATGGAAATTCAACAATTAATCCGGGTGCTACTGAAATTTGCAACGGAATTGATGATAATTGTGATGGTACTATTGATGAAGGTGTTGAAACTACATTCTATGCTGACGCTGATGGCGACAGTTATGGCGATGCGGCTTCTACCACTTTAGCATGTTCAGTTCCTGTAGGATATGTTACAGACAATACAGATTGTAACGATACTAACACTGCGGTTAATCCGGGTGCTACTGAAATTTGCAACGGAATAGATGATAATTGTGATGGCAATACCGATGATAATGTAATTGAAGCTGCAATTACGCCTGCCGGACCTACAAGTTTCTGTAAGGGAGGTAATGTTACTTTGAATGCAAATTCAGGTGTAGGATATACTTATCAGTGGAAAAGAAATGGCAATATCATTGCTGCTGCTACAAATGCTTTTTATGCTACGAACAAAGCCGGCAGTTATACTGTATCAGTTACAATTCCGGGTGGATGTTCCGATGAATCAGCAATTACAAATATTACTGTTTTATCTACACCAAATCCAATTGTTACCAATCTTATCGGTACTACTAATTTATGTGGATTAACATCTATTAAATTAAAAGTAAATGGCGGGGCTGGTCTTTCCTATCAATGGCATAGAAATGGAACACCTATTATAGGTGCAACCAATATAACCTATTTCGTTACTACTGTGGGTAATTATTTTGTAGTGGTTACAAATACTGCAACAGGTTGCAGTAAAAATTCTGCGCATACTATAATTACTAATTCTTGCAAAGAAACAGATGTAGTGTCAAATAAAGAAGGGATGCAAATTTATCCTAACCCTACCTCTTCAACATTTAATGTTGACCTTACAATAACAAATGCAACAGAAAATACAGCAACAATTATAGTTTACAATATGATTGGTGAAGTAGTATATCAAAATACTGCATCTGTAATTGATAATAACATGCAAGCTCAGGTTTCACTTGACAATGTTGTTTCAGGCGGAATGTATATAGTTAAAGTAATTGCAGGTAATAAAACATTTGAAAAGAATGTTGTAATTACAAAGTAATTTGATTTAGAAATACATGTTAGTGTAACCCGCAGGTATTAAACCCTGCGGGTTTTTTGTTTTAGCTATTTGAATAAGATAAACTGAAAACGCTATTTCGTAAAAGCATTACCGAATTCCAAAAAAAAATAATGATCATGTAAGGAACTGTGAAACAGCAAATTAAAAATTAAATAAGTGCAATGCAATATGCACTACAAACAAGTAACCAAATCTGCATACCACTGCAAAGTCCAGTTGGTAGAAGAATAGAAATTATCTGTTGATCCACCCGGTCCGTATACATAACCCGGTGTTATTTCGCTATATCCAAAATCGGCATAAGGTGTGCAGTCAAAATTTTCCTGAGCACCTGTCCAGGTTTCTATTGTTACGGGGCCGTCAAACATACTCGGATCCATTACAAATTTTTTGAGCTGATGTGCATCCCGCACTGTTACAAGTGGAGCAACGTGATACCACCAATACACACAACAATCACCTGCATCAACTGCAAGATAACCTGTAGCACCTTCATAACTAAATACCTTTTCGCAGGAATATCCAAATTCATTTTCCATAATCTGACGCATTTTATGGGCGCGGGCATAACAACCATCCACTACATATTGAAAGGTTATGCAATAATCTATTGTAGCGGTTCCGGTAGCACAACCCTGCTGTTTAAAGTATTCGAACATTTCATTCAGGGTCTCCATATCAGGAACTATTTTTTTGATAGTTGCAGGAGGTGGAACTATAACTTTGGCATTATTGAAATTTTGTATGTCTTCAGCCGATGCCTTTTGCGCTGCAGTAATGGTTACAACCGGCAACTGTTCGTTTTCCGTAAAGACTCTTAAAGGCGATTTAGCTAGTTGATTATCGTCTAACATACTTTTTATGGTTTCAAAGTCGGGGTTGTTTTTTGGCAGGTCGAATATGCGTGGAGATTCGTAAAAACGCACCTGAATGGAAGCCCCGTCTGGTGATTCGCGGTAATAGGCCGGCGTAAAAAGTTTATAATCTGCAACGGCAATAGTTTGAGGCGGATCTGTGTTAAAGTCCGAAGAACGTTGACATCCGTAAAATAAAAAAGATGTCAAAAGGAGCAATGTGGAAAGGCGTAAAAGTTTCATTGGTTAGTATTTATGAAGTAAATATAAACTGATAATTCGAGTTTTAAAATGATATTAACAAAATAAGTCTGTTTGATCCCGGTAAGATTGCACCGTTTTTCATTAGATTCTGCATTTCCCTGCAATCATACTCCCCTAATTTTAACAAGTTTTAATTTCTAATTTTACATCATGTCTGTTTTTATTGCATCGCTCAACAGTGGAAGTAATGGTAATTGTTATTATATCGGCAACAGTGATGAAGCTGTGCTGATAGATGCAGGATTAAGTGCCCGGGAAACCTTGTTTCGCATGCAACAACTCGGACTGGATGCAGGCAAACTAAAAGCGATATTTATTTCCCACGAACACACTGATCATATTAGCGGTCTGGAGCAACTGCATAAAAAATTAAATATTCCCGTTTTTATCACCCCCAAAACAAGAAGAAACAGCCGGCTGAAATTGAACCCTGAACTGGTAAATACATTTACCAAAAATGACCCTGTTTGCATTGGAGAACTGCGTATTATTCCCTTCAGCAAAAGTCATGATGCAAATGATCCGCATAGCTTTTTGGTTACTTGTGACAATATTCAGGTGGGTGTTTTCACCGATATCGGGTACCCATGCGAAGAGGTAATTCATTATTTCAGACAATGTGATGCTGTTTTTTTAGAAAGTAATTATTGCGAAAAAATGCTGGAGGAAGGAAATTATCCTCGTTTTTTAAAAAACCGCATAAGTGGCAAAAAAGGCCATTTAAGTAATACGCAGGCACTGGAATTATTCCTACAACACCGGAACCGGAATGCAAAACTCCTCTTGTTATCTCATCTTTCAAAAAATAATAATGCGCCCGAAACCGCACTTGCACTTTTTAAACCGCATCTTGGTAAAGTAAAAATAGTTGTTGCCGGACGCGAAGCAGCTACGGAACTATTTACTCTGCCTGGTCAAAAATCGAAAGATGCTATTCCCTTGCAGCTATTCAGCAAACCTGCAGAACAGTTATTCTTGTTTTAGGGTGCCTTTTTGCTCAGTGTGGGATTTCGAACTTAACTAAGTTAACACATTAGTTATTAGCTACTGCTCGGTAATATTTTTGTCCCTCCCATTTGTATCTTTGAGCGGTACAAAACGTTAACTGATGAAATACCTACCAATAGACGCTCAGCTATTCATATCGAACAGGACAAAATTTACTGCAGCATTAAAACCCAACAGCATTGCCATTTTTCACAGCAACGACGAAATGCCCACCAATGCAGACCAGTTTCACCCATTCAAACAAAACAGCGATATATTTTATTTAAGTGGAATTGATCAGGAGGATACCATTCTGTTTTTATACCCTGATTGTCCCATCCCAAAGTACCGTGAGGCTATTTTTCTTAAAAAAACCAATGCGCATATAGCAGTTTGGGAAGGACATAAATATACCGAACAGGAAGCAACAGCTGCAAGTGGAATTACTACTATTCAATGGAGGGAAGAATTTTCTGCTATGTTTAATATGTTGATGAATCATGCGGAAAATATTTATCTCAATTCTAATGAAAATGACCGAGCATCAATTTTAGTGCCTTCACGAGATGCAAGATTTACGCAGGAAACGAAAATTCGATTCCCATTACACAATTTTTATCGCAGTGCACCAATCATGGCAACATTGCGAAGCAGTAAAAATGAATTCGAAAAAGAATTAGTTCAAATAGCTTGCGACATTACTACAGGTGCATTTAAAAGAGTAATGAAATTTGTGAAGCCGGGAGTAATGGAATTTGAAGTAGAGGCAGAAATATTACATGAATTTATTCGCAACCGCGCATCGCGTCTTGCTTATGGGAGTATAATTGCCAGTGGTGCAAATGCCTGCGTATTGCACTATGTAGATAACAATCTGGAATGTAAGGACGGTGATCTTATATTAATGGATTTTGGTGCGGAATATGCAAATTATTGTGCTGATCTTACAAGAACAATTCCTGTTAACGGACGATTTACGCCGCGCCAAAAAGACGTGTATAATGCAGTATTACGCGTGCAAAAAGAAGCAATTAAAATGATGCATGTAGGAATGATATTAAAAGAATTTAACAGTGAAGTTGGAAAAGTAATGGAGAGTGAATTATTGGGGCTAGGATTAATAAGCACAGTGGATATTAAAAATCAAGATCCTGAAAATCCGGCATACAAAAAATATTTTATGCATGGAACAGGTCATCATTTGGGATTGGATGTGCATGATATTGGAGATCATTACGCACCACTTCCCTCCGGCGCAATTTTAACCTGCGAACCCGGTATTTATATTCCGGAAGAAAATATTGGCGTGCGTATCGAAAATGATATTATGATAACCGACTCAGGAAAATATGATTTTATGAAAGATTGTCCTGCTGAGGTGGAGGAAATTGAAGAATATATGAACCATTTTCAGAATGCAGATTTTGTTTCAATATAAAAATTGTTAATTTTATTGTACAAAAATATGAAGGCTTTAAGCATAAAAATATCAGAACTAGAATACAATAAGTTCAGAATAGTAAAAGAAAGACTGACTTTTACCGAGTTTGTTGAAATTATTAGCAAAAAATTACTGCGACAATCATTAATTAAGAGCATTGAAATGTCAGAAAAATATGGATTGTCTGACATGAGTATGGATGAAATTTCGGCAGAAGTTAAAGCAGTAAGAAAAAATGCAAAAAATCGTAATTGATACAAATGTGATGGTTTCGGCACTTATTCAAAAGAATTATCCATTTCTTATAATAAATGATCTTTTTATTGAAAATAAGTTTCAGCTTTGTGTTTCTGAAGCATTGTTACAAGAATATTATTCTGTTTATAATCGTCCAAAATTTAATAAATATAAAGATTTTAATAATAATGCAAAAAATTTAATCTCTGATATTGAAATAAAATCTGTTTATTATACAGTCACAATTAGATTATCAATTATCGATGACGATGCCGACAATAGGCTTCTGGAATTAGCTGAAATATCGAATGCTGATTACTTAATCACTTGAAATACGAATGAATTTTTATTTAGTAATTACAAAAAAACAAAAATTGTTACCCCCAAAGATTACTGGGAAAATTACAAACCAGAATAAATTTAAAAAACTAATTACCTGCTACACAACAATTAATGAGTAACTAATGGAATCGATAGATTATTATAAAGTTCTGGGTCTTGAAAGAGGAGTTAATGATAGCGACATTAAAAAGGCGTTTACAGAGCTTTCGAAAAAATATCACCCCGACTTTAATCCAAATGACATTTCAGCAAAAATTAAATTTCAACAAATCAATGAAGCAAACGAAGTGTTATCTGACTCTGAGAAAAGAAAAAAATATGATGAATTCGGGAAGGATTGGCAACAGGCTGTAGATTTTGAAAAATCGAATGATCAAAGTCATCAATATTACCAACAAACCGAAAGTTTTGAAGGTCAAAATTATTTCATTAAAAATTTACCCAACATACTTACTTTATTTAATTTATTTCTTGGCTGCATGGCTATCGTGTATCTGTTTAACGATCACATGGTAATTATGAGTGGTGAAAGAGAAATGTTTATAGATATGGGCCAAATTGCCTTGGCTAGTTATTGTGTTTTCACAGCTGCAATCATCGATTTTTTTGATGGATTTGTTGCGCGTCTTTTAAAAGCACAAAGTGAATTTGGAAAGCAGTTAGATTCACTTGCCGATATGGTTACCTTTGGATTAGTTCCCGGTTTAATTATGTATGAATTAATTGCCCGCTCTTATTATGCAAATTACAGTGCTTTTGATTATCCGGTATTATTTTATGCTGCTGGTTTTGCAGTTACCATTTTTGCAGCAGTGCGGCTTGCAAAATTTAATTTGGACAAAAGACAAACTTCAGAATTCAGGGGATTACCTAGCCCATCAATGGCTATGATCGTGATGTCGTTACCACTCATTATTTTGCGTGATGAAATGCAATTAACGGAACTGCTTTCCAATAGCTGGTTTCTTTATGGCATTGTTGCCTTGTTAAGTTATTTGATGGTGAGTGATATACCTATGTTAAGTCTGAAGATTAAATCTTTCAAATTTGAAGAAAATCAATGGTTATTCGCACTTATTCTAATATCCATAGCAATTATTTTTATGGGTATATTTATTTTCCATATTATGTTTTCAATGATTCCAATTGTATTAATTTTATATATTTTAATTTCACTAACAAAAAATATCAACGAAAATGGCATATAAGGCGGAAATTGATGTAATGCCCTTAAAAGAATTGCTTGACCCAAAAGGGAAAGCAGTGGCAGGTAATATGAAAAATATTAACCTGAACTCTATACAGGATGTGCGCATCGGCAAACATATACAATTGCATATCGAAGCGGAATCTGATGCGCAAGCAAAACAAATTGCGGAAGAGGCTTGTAAAAAATTACTTGCCAATCCTATTATGGAGAGTTATACTTTTACTATCCATAAAGTGTAATATTGTTTAAAGGATGAAATCACATCCTTACTAATTTGTTTTTATCATGCTGTACAACAAAGTGAGTGGCATAACTGAAAAAAAGAACTTCACTGTTGTATTGTTTTTTGTTTATCTGTTTCTCGCGCTTGTTTTATACCGAAACACCATCGGTTGCAGACTTGTTACTGATGCTCAAAATTGGCTTTTGTTGTATGACTCAACAGGCTGGCCAGGAATTCTGCATTCTTTCGGAGAAAATGCGCTGCATCCCGGTTACCATTTTTTTTTCTTTCTGAGTTATAAAATATTCGGAACAAATGAGATGGGATGGTATCTGTTATTTACAACACTGCATGCACTAAATGCTTTTTTGATATTTTATGTTTTTAGAAATTACTTATCATTTCTTAAAATACCAAATAATAATTTAATAGCCCTCTCCGCCTCCTTTTTGTTTCTGGCATCTCCTTATCAAACTGAAGCTGTGGTTTGGGGTGCAACAATACATTATCTGATCGTTACCCTTATTACCTTATTGATTATAAACAGTGTTATTATATATATTCAAAACAAAAAAATATTATATCTTATTTTGATACCACTTTTGTTTTGTTTTGCACTTTTGAGTTCAGAACTTGCGTTGTGTATCCCGATTATAATTGCTGTTTTATTTCTGTTTAAAATAGGCGATTCAGACGAGGCTTCAAAAAGGTCAATTTCACTACAGATATTGATGCCTATGATCTCCTTCATTATATTATATTTTTGTGCAAATAAACTGCTCCTGGGTAGCTGGGTAGGGCATTACGGAGCTTCTACACACCTTAAATTTTCACTGAATGAATTAGTATCCAATTTTAATAAATATATATTCAAATTTTTGTTTTTTGGAAATTTTTTGGTGGGATTTTTAAAGGAGAATACCATTGGCGGATTGGACACAAGATCAACCATTTATTATTCCATAGTGTTATACTTTTTCCTAATTGTTTTTTATGGTCTAAATAATACATTCCGAACTGCAATTAATAAAAGTTTATTGTTATTCTTATGTTTCGGAGCTGCATTGATACCCGTTTTGAATTTATTTTTTAACACCTTGCCAATTGAAGGTGATCGGCTTGGTTATCTCGCCAGTGCATTTTTTTTCCTCAGTTTGTCAGTTTTTATGTATACGCTAAATAAAAATGTTGCGTTGATATTATTTCTGATGATCTCTGTAATTTCCGTTTTTTTATTAAACAAGAATTTGGATGGATGGAAGAATGCAGCTGCAGTTCAAACCTCCTTAGAAACTAATTTTCAATGGGAAGAAGCAGATCGAATTTTCGTACTTAATATTCCGGATAATTTCAACGGTGCATATTTATATCGCGACAATGGGACAAGCAGTAAATTCAAAACAGCTTTAAATTTCAAACACGATCAAAACATTAAAGGCGATTTTTATGAAATATTGCAATTCAATATGACAAAATTGGATAATAGTGTTTCCCTGGAAATAATAGACTCAGTAACTTTAAAAGTGACCTTTGATCAATGGGGAAACTGGTGGTGGAGAGGAGGTATTGGTGGAAGCGATTATGAAAATGAATTGTATAAAGTGGATATTGATGAATGGAGTCATGCTTATATGATTACCTTTAAACAAAAAAGACCGGGTGATGTATTTATTTATCAAAAAGGTATTTCCTGGCAACAAGTAAAAGGATTTTAATAACATAATGAAGGGGAAATTATACATAATACCAACACCCATCGGAAACTTGGAGGATATGACACTTCGGGCCATCAGGTTATTGAAGGAAGTGGATCTTATTCTTGCAGAAGACACCAGAACATCCTCTGTTTTATTGCGTCATTATGAAATAACCACCAAAACAATTTCTCATCATAAATTCAATGAACACGAAGCGGTAAAAAAAATTGTGCAGGAAATATCCGAAGGTAAAAACATTGCATTGATCTCTGATGCCGGAACACCTGGAATTTCTGATCCCGGTTATTTATTGGTTCATATTTGTGTTGAAAATAATATTGTGGTGGAAACCTTACCCGGTGCAACTGCATTTGTTCCTGCACTGGTAAATTCGGGATTTCCTATCAATGAATTTGTATTTATTGGGTTCCTGCCGGTAAAAAAAGGTCGTGAAACAAAACTGCGAGAAATAACGGCGGAAAAACGAACAATGATTTTATATGAATCAACCTATAGAATATTAAAAACACTGGAGCAACTCGGGAATATTTTTCCTGAAAGGAAGGTTAGCGTATCGCGGGAGATCTCTAAGAAATTTGAAGAAACTGTGCGGGGAAGTTTCCCTGAAGTGCAGGATCATTTTAAAAATAAAATCTCCAAAGGAGAATTTGTAATTGTGATCAAAGGGGTTGAAAAAGAAGTTAAGGAAAAACCTGACTCACAATTTTAAACAATCTAAAAACTTAATTTTGTTTTCCGGCAATAACCAATATGGATTTAATTTTATTCCTACATATAAATTTACTGAAGAGTATTCCGATTGTTTTATAAAAGTCAATAAGTTATCAGATCCAACCGTAAAAAACATAAATCTAGCTGCAGCCCCTATCCTGAATTCTCTATCTTCATAAAGTTGCATTGGAATACAAAAACTTACATTTTTTGTTTCGTAACGAGGAGTCAACGCAAAAACATTAGATCGTGCAATTAGATTAGTATTAAAATGAGGAATGCGCCGCACTATTAATGCCTGCGCATATATGTTTTTATTAAATGCTTTTTCCGCACTTATAACAAAGGCTGCCGGTAAATACATGGTAAACTTGTTTCCATCCTGTGCTGCAGCACTCAGATCATAAATAATTCTTGCACCGGTTCGATTAAATTCATCAATATCATCAATGGAATCCAATTCTGCATTGGAAACAATTAAAGATTCTTCATTTACTAAATGATAAGTACCTGAATTTTTTGTGAATTTTATCATTCCAAGATCAACTATTGATAATCCGAACTTCCAGATATATTCCTGGTTCTTGGAAAATTTAAATTTAGAACGTTTTTTAACTTCATAAATCACACCTACATCTAGCCCAACTCCCGATCCGTTTAATCCAAAATTATTTTTGTCAAATAACGAATTTGAGCCAAGATTTTTTGTATAATCAAATTCCGTATCAAAATGTGTTGCAGTGGTATTTATTGTATCCCGAACATAAGTAAACTCCGAATTGTTTTCAAATCCCAATGCTTCCAATCCACTGAGATATTTAATATTTCCTCCCAAATGCACTGCAAATACAGAATTTCTTTCCAGTGTAGCTTCTGCATTCAACCCGGCTTCTGCCCAAACCAATACACCTGCATTAAATGCGGGCATGTCAATATTCGTATAAAGTGGTACATCTTTTATACCTGCAATTCCATGCACTTCATTTTCACTTAAAGCATACCCGGCAGCTCTTGCAGTAAAAAAAATACCTGCTGCAAAATCATCAAATTTTAAAAAAGCAGAAGGCAACTGCGCCAAAACACTTCCGTGTGCATATATTTTTTTCGGATTAAAATAATCAATATCGATAATACTGTCGGAGGTAGTAACATACTTTATCATGTTTTCGGGAATGGAGATATAATTATTGTCCTCATAAACACCTAAAGCAAAAATATTTACATCCCATGGTAATTTTCCTGTAATAGGCATGGCAGGATTTAATAACATGCCATTGGACCCTGCATAATTATCTGTGCGCAAGCCTATAAATTCCTGGGCATTTACCATTTTGCACATTGTACAAAATAGTAATAATTGAATATGGATAACTGCAGTATACTTAGGCATATAAATAATACCATGTCGTTAAAAAAACCTGTGTGTGGTTTCGAAAAAATTACTGTAGTGTGCGTTTCTGCGGTGTTCAAAAATTGCTCACGTATGGAACTAAACACATAAGTGCTTCAATTGTTGGGGAAAAATTAGGATAAAATTTTAAATTATCCAAAAATTTAGGCTTAAAAGTGAAATTAATATCCTTCCATATCCACAATTTTGCCCGGGTTGAGAATGGCCTTGGGGTCGAAAAGCTGTTTTATCTTACGGAAAATCTGGAGTTGTATTTCGCTGAAAGCCAAATTCATAAAAGGTTTCTGCACAAATCCTATCCCGTGTTCGCCACTGAGAGTGCCACCAAGCTCAATAACCAGTTGGAAAATTTCCCGGATCCCGTCCGGCAGATTTTGTCGCCACTCTTCGTTGCTAAGATCTCCCTTCAAAATATTTACGTGCAAGTTTCCGTCCCCTGCATGCCCGTAACAAACGGAGCGGAATCCATATTTTGCACCTATTTTTTTAACCCCTTCCAATAAAACAGGTAACTCTGCTCTGGGGACAACAGTGTCCTCCTCTTTATAGATTGAATTTTGTTTTATCGCCTCGCCAACTTTTCTCCTCATTTTCCAAAGTTCATTTTTTTCGCGATCGGTTTCAGCGAATAAAATTTCATCACATTGAAATTTTTCTACTATTACCGAAATTGTTTCACATTCCTGCATCAACACTTCCATATTATTTCCATCCACTTCAATTAATAAATGCGCATGAATATCCTCTTTTATATTTATATTGATATCATGGTTATATTTCAGCACAAAATCAATTGCATCTCGTTCCATAAATTCCATTGCGCTCGGTGTAAGCCCTGCCCTGAATATTTCCGAAACTGCTTCACATGCCTTAGTTGCTGAATAAAAAGGAACCAACATCAACAAATTATATTTTGGATAGGGAATTAATTTCAAAACAATCTTTGTAATAATTCCCAGCGTACCCTCACTCCCTACAAATAATTGTGTAAGATTATATCCTGTTGCATTTTTTAAAACATTGGCTCCGGTCCAAATTATATCGCCTGTAGGCAAAACAACCTCAAGATTTAAAACATAATCTTTCACCACTCCATATTTAACCGCTTTTGGGCCGCCTGAATTTTCAGCTACATTCCCGCCGATAAAACAACTTCCTTTACTTGCAGGATCAGGAGGATAAAATAATCCTTTTTCGATAACAGCATTTTGCAAAACTTCTGTAATAACTCCGGGTTCTGTAGTAATCTGTAAATTGCGTTCATCCAGAAACAAAATTTTATTAAAGCGTTCCATACTAAGTGCTATACCTCCGAAAACCGGCAATGCACCTCCACTTAAACCGGTTCGCGCTCCCTGAGGTGTTACGGGAATATTAAATTCATTCGCAAGTATTAAAATTTGAGCAATTTCCTCCGCCGCATTTGGTTTAATTATCACTTCAGGAAAAAACTGAAGGTCCTCGGTTTCATCTGATGCATATTTTTTTTTGTTATCTGGATCCTGAAAAACAAAATTTTCTCCCACTATCGCTGCGAGTTTTTCAAAAATTTCCTGATTTACTTTTTGGTACATCACACAAAGGTAAATTGTTTCAATTAACGATATCGACAGGCAATAATTTTAAAATTCAGTGTTTTACCCCATCTGATTAACAGGTGATAATCGTGAGAATTTGACATAATCGTGTCAGTTGGGGTTTTTAGCTTGTTTTTTTCACTTTACCTTTATACCTTTAGAATCTTAAAAAAATATGATGAAAAAAATACTTTATACTTCTATGCTGATGGCAGCTCTTTTGATTTGTAATACAAATTTCGCGCAAGCCAAAAAATACCCATTATTTGAACACTTTACACAGGCTTCCTGTGCACCTTGTGCTGACCAAAACCCCTTCTTTCAGGCGGTTTATTATGCCAATGAATCAAATATGCATCATGTTGCTTATCACACTTCATGGCCAGGAGTAGATGAGATGTATGATTTTAATCCATCTGAAAGTGATGAAATGGTGAGTTATTATGGTGTTTCCGGCGTTCCCGATATGATACAAAACGGAACCAGTGTGGGCAGTCCAACCGCAGTAACTCAGGATGTGGTGAATAATTTGACCACCGAAAACAGTCCTATCAGAATCTTAGTTTCTGAAACAACCTCCGGCACAACAAGAAACGTACATATTGAAATACAAACCGTTGGAACTGTTCCGGCCGGCACTTATAAATTAAAAGCAGCGGTTGTTGAGCATCTGATAGATTATGTTAGTGCACCGGGAAGTAATGGCGAAACTGAATTTCCAAATGTGTTTCGCGAATCAATAACAGGAACAGGTGGTGTTGCATACACTCCTGCTGCATTAGGCTCTTCTGTAACCTTCGATTACTCCTATGTATTGGATCCAGTTTATGTAGACGCAGAAATTTATGCGCTTGCATGGGTTCAGAATGTATCTTCAAAAGATGTTTTAAATTCAGGTGCATCGGGAGATCCATTTGTAGAAGTTTATAATATTGCGCCGGTTGTTTTCACAAATGGCACTGCAGGCTCTCCGGAATCATTTACAGGAAATGTGGAAAATCTCGGTGATGCGAATGCGAATATCAGTATTACTTTAACTAAAAGTGAACCTGCTGACTGGAGTTCTTCCTTTGATTATAATGGAATGACCTATACTTCAACAGCTACAACATCAATAAATGCATTAAGTGTTTTGCCTATTGATCTTGAGGTAAATGTTGGAACAAGTTCAGGTATTGGTGAATATACAATTACTGTTGAATTTCCTGACAATCCGGAAATTTTTCCACAAGTACTCACTTATTATACAATATCAGGGGTTACTGATTTAATCGTAAATAACGAAGTGAATTACGGAGATGGCACTCCATACGATACTTACGATTTTGAAACTTTATATGTTGATGCTTTAGATGCCGCAGGTATTACAACTTTTGCTTCCACTTCCCATTTTACCATGAAAAAAGGATTTTCCGGAGCAGCTTTAGATGGAATTGAAAATATTTATTACAATGTTGCATGGACATTCCCTGCTTTAGTAGATGATCCATTAAAAATTGAACAACTCGAAGAATTTCTGGATAACGGAGGTAATTTATTTATTGCCGGACAAGATATAGGTTGGGAAGTTGATTATTATGCGGCATATTACCCTGAAGCTGTTAGTTTCTATGAAGATTATTTACATGCTTCCTTTGTGAATGATATCGCAAGCGGAGCCACCGCTTTTACTGCTGTTGCAACCGACGAATGGTATGGCGCAGTGGCTGAAAGTAATTTAACTGAAGCTTATGGACCTGTTAATTATTATCCTGAGCAAATTGAAGCAATGGGAGTTGATGCTACGGATATTTTTACTTACAATGCCGGTACTAAAGTTGGTGGGGTTCGATCAGAAACATCTGATTATAAAACTGTTTATTTAGGAGTTGGATTGGAAATGATTGAAGATGAGGCTATAAGAAACGCAATAATGAATGCAACCTATCTTTATTTTAAAGGGGAATTAAATGGAATTGATTTTGATAATGAAGTTCAAAATTTATTGGGTAACGCTTATCCAAACCCTGCTGCAGATTTTACTACAATCAACTTCACAAATCTTGACAAAGATTACACAATGAATGTAACAGATATATCAGGTCGTATTGTTATGGAAGTTCCCATTTCAGGTGGAACTACTGCATTTTCATTGAATGTAAGTGATATGAGTAGCGGAATGTATTTTTATTATTTGACAGATGGTCAGATCAAAACACAAACTGAAAAATTAAATATTATTAAATAAAAAAAATTAAAAGGTAGGATAGAAATCTCTGACCTTTTTTCACTTTAAATTCAAATCGATGAAAAGATCATTATTGTTACTATCCCTTTTAGGCAGCATGAGTTTATATGCACAATATATCACCCTCGACCCTGCTTATGCAGAATTAGATGGAGATCCTTCAGAACTCGTTGAAGTGCATATCACCTTACAAAATACCGGAGAAACACAAGCAATGAACTGGATTCGCATGGTAAATGATATACCGGATTTCTGGTCGTCTTCTGTATGTGATTATAATTTGTGTTACGGACCAAATACAGATGAACCAACAGATTATTTTGAATCGGTTGGCGGAACTTCCGGAACTGTTTATGTGAGATTTGATGCACGTAATTATTATGATGGCGAATATCATCCCGTACCTGGTTGCGGAACTGTTGAAATTATGTATTACAGTGTTTTAGATAGCGCAAATTACAATGCATTAGGCGTGTTTCATGCACGTTTAGGTGTTGCCGAAGAAGATTGTGAAACAGTTTTGATTTCTCCTTCATTGGACAATAGTTTTTCTGTTTACCCGAATCCTGCTATCAATTCATTGAATGTGGTAGCTTCATTTAGTGCGCATATTTCAAAAGTCGAAATTGTTAATATTGTAGGTATGTCGGTTCAGGAAATTACCTGGAATACGTCATCCGGTAAAATGACATTTGATATTACCGAATTACCACAAGGCATTTATTTTGTGCGTTTAATCAACGATAAAAATGCTGCAGTTTATACAGAAAAAATTTCTGTAACCCAATAAAATAAATCAGATAACAACTTTCAAGAAACGGAAAGTTGTTATCTTTTTTTATACTATGAAACTTCTCCCGAAGTCATTACCACTTTCCATTTTATTACTGATTGCCTTTACCCTCATTGAAACCCTCTGTTCCACCTATTTATTAGAGAATAAAGTTAGGGTTGACCTTGTGGCAATAACCTATTTTATTGCAGGAATGGGAATAGCTATATTCCCATTTTTTCTTGTGAAAAAGGATATTAATCTTTCCTCAGAAAATAAACTACCGATCCGTATTAATAAGATATTGTTGTATTCCTTTTTCGGATTTATGGTTGTGTATTTTATTTTTTTTATGACGGGTATCATACAATCCATGACCTTAGATCACAAGATATCGGACACCTTGCCACAAATAAGAGTAATGTGTCAACGATTATTATCCGGCGAAAAAATTTATGCTCCGATTCCTGAAATTTGGGACGGTAAACAACCCCCATATATGCCCTTGATGTGGCTGCCATTTACTGCTGCTGAATATTTAGGTATTGATGTTCGATGGACCACAACTATATTTTTATTGGGTGGATTATTTCTTACTTTTAAAATATTACCTTCTAATTATTCCGGAAACACTCTGATATTAATATGCACTTTTATTTCTCTATTTTTCCTGTGCAATTATTTATTGGTGAAGGACAGACTTACTTTAGGTAATACAGAGGAAGGTATTGTGATAGGATATTACTTATTGCTGGGATTTGCATTGGTAAAAAAGAAACCAATTTTAATTGGTATTGCCATTGCATGTTGTTTGATGAGCAGGTTTGCATTGTTCTTCTGGGTTCCGATGTATCTGGTATATGTGTTTTTTTATGAGTCGAAAAAGAATGCCTATATCATAACTTCTGTAATTGGTGTTATACTATTATCTGTTTTTTTTATTCCCTTTGGATTTAAACAACCTGAATATTTTATCAATATACCTGCCGATTATAAAGTTGGAGTTGATCAGGCCTGGAATTATAATTACAATGAAGTGAGCGGTAAATATTATGAAAATAGTTTGGGATATACCAAATATTTTGATATTACCCAAATCCATTTTTTGCATAATTTTCAAATTATAGTCGCAGCAATATTACCTTTTTTGTGTTTATTGTTCTATAAATTATTTCGAAAAAAACTCGCAATAAATCAACGGTTTTTTGGTTTATGCAGTTTAAAATTAACGCTCGTATTCTTTTATAATATGGTTGAAGTCCCTTATTACTATTTATTTTTTGTTTCTACCTTTTTCAGTTATTCCATACTGTTTGCCTATCTTAAATATACTTCTAAAACAAATGGCTCAATAACAATTTCCAAATAAATCTTTGTATTCTAAATAAGATGCTTTGAATTTTATCATCCTTAGCTTTTAAAATAAAAAGGATGGTTACCTTTTCAGATAACCATCCAATATCCTAAACTTAAATATTATTTAGTCACACTGAACTGTTCAGCAAATTGACCTGTTTCAGTAGTTATTTTTGCAATATACATACCTGCAGATAGATTTGAAACCTGCACATTATGGCTAAGTATACCATCCACAATAACAACAGATTCAGTAGTAATTTTTTGTCCGTTTATATTACTGATCTCCAGGATTCCTGTTATTGAAATATTATCCTCCATAATAAAGGATATTGTTAAATTATCCTGAACCGGATTTGGATAAATAGTAAATTTTGTTGATTCATTCACCAAACTACCTTCTTTGCATGATGCAATTACAGTTAGTGTATCAGTTGTTCTGGCACAACCATAAAAAGTGGTGATTTCGCAATAATAATCTCCGGCTTCGGTTGCTAATATTTTATAATAATTTTCATATAACATTGCAACACCATCTTTATACCATTGCCAAGTATAATCTCCGGCAAAACTTACTTTTAATTTAATGGAATCATCATAACACAAATCAAGTCCTTCAGGGCTGTAAATATTTGCAAATGGATTGTCAAAATATGCAACTGCCTGCACTTCAGAAGTGTCTGTGCAAGTTCCGTCTGCTACAATTACCTGATAATAACCTGGCTTTTCTGTAGTTACAGAGTATGCTGTCATACCTGGCATAATAAAACCATTTTTTAACCACTGGTAACTTGCATATCCTTCAGGACCATACAGGGTAACAAATTCATGTTTACAAACATAAATATCACCAGTCGGAACTATCGTAGCGGTTACTTCACTTGCAATACCATCGCAATCTTCATCAATATCATTGCAAATTTCAATTGCATCAGGATGAATATCCGGATTTGTATCATCACAATCAATATATGCAGCATAACCGTCTCCATCTTCATCAATAATATCTAATGTGCCATTTACAATAATATTAGTAACGGTCAATCTCCCGGAAGCCTCTAAAGCACCATATCCTGAAATGCGTATATATATTTGGTGGTCAGTAGAAAAATCAGGCATATCCCAAGTACCTGTTATAGTTGCTACTCCGCAATCTGCAATTACGGGAGTAATATCATAACCGGCATCAATCCATGTTAATGCCGAATCAATACTATAAGAGAAACGCACATAGATTGGGCCTAAATTACTGATCCTCATATCTGCACTAACACTGGTTATTTCCACTGAGGCAAAAGGATCAGGAACTAACTCAACTACTATACATGGCATTGATGTATCGAAAATAGCAGCAGTACTAAAATTATGTGTATTAAAACCAATTGGACAAGCATCACCGGCTCCTAAAGCTCCTCCACCTCTGCCAACTCTGTGGCTTGAAACGTTGGGATTAAGATAATAATAATCACCTTCTGTCTGGTCAGTATAAACATAAATTTGTGCTGTTAAAGTTTGCTGGCTAAAAATAAAAATTAGCGTCATAAGGCAAAGTAATAGTTTTTTCATAATTTTTTTTTTTAATGATTGAAAAATAAAGTTTTAAAATTTTTGTATAAATAAATAGCTTTTAGGGATAATACATTTTTAATATTGTTGAAGCTATGCCATGTTATGTTATGATTTAATGCATAACCTGAATAACATAACTTTGCATTTCTGTTTCGTTTAGCAGTGAAATATAATAAGTGCCATTTAATAACTTTTGAACATCCAAGTCAATTTTATCCGCTGAAGCATTTTCAATACCTGTTTGGAGATACACAGTTTTACTGTAACAATCCGTTACGCGAATAGTATTAAATTCGAATGCATTACCAGCGAAATCGATAGTAGCAGTAGTATTTGCAGGATTGGGATATATATTTACTCCGAACGATTTACCGTCATTTTGCAAGAAAATAATTTCTGAATAAGACACCTGACCATCAATATCTACTTGTTTTAATCGATAATATGCATTTGCATTAAAACTTGCATCAGAAAAATGATAGGTATTAGAAGCCTCAGCAGACCCCACTGCTTTTACAAGCCCAATAGAATCAAAATTCAAACCGCCATTACTGCTTTTTTCAATTTGAAAATAATTACTGTTGGTTTCTGACAGCGTTTCCCAGGTTAAATCAGAAACTGTTAAGGTTTGTTGTAATCCTGAAAAATAATTCAGTGAAATTGGCAATACCACAATATCAGAAATATTTACGTTGTCTAACCAAACTGTTTCTGTGTTTAAAGTGGAATAATCTCCTCTTATTTTAATCACACTAATATTCGTTATACAAGAAATAAACTCAGCAGAGGTAACTATTGCACCTGCAAGCGTCGTATGTTTCCATCCTGACTCCGAAAAAGGAACGGAATAGGAGGTCCACGCAGTTCCCGGATTTAAAGGAGTACTATACACAATTTTAGTTCCGTCCGTTTTAAATATAATAACATCGGCTTCATTTGTTTGACTAGCGGAAGTATTTTGTTTGAGGTTGAAATTGAGAAAAGAGCCATAAAATTCGGAAAGGTCTGTATTAAAAATTGCTGAGCTATTATAATACCAAGAACCACTTCCCATATCACTACCTGTATAACAACCGGCAGGATTCCCATTTATGGCTACCCATGTTGCAGTAGGAGTTGCACCAACTCCTTCGCCTAAAGCTGCCCAACCTTCAGGGTCAGTAACAAAAGTATTGGTAGGTTGCGAAACCATATTGAAGCTGATAAAACTGAGAATTATTAAGTATAAATATTTCATTGCGTATGTTTATTAAAAGTATTCGGATAGATGGAGACAAATTGTATGCTTACTTTACATTTTCTGATTAAACCCTTTGGTACTAAGGGATCACCGGACGAGCTGAAAGAAATAACTACATTTAAATCAGGGTATTTTCCATCCATACCTCTACATACAAGCAAGATTTTCCCCATAATTGCCTGGAACGGAATTATTTTAGATTAAAACTGTAGTGCAGTAAATTGTGTCAATCATCTTTTCAAAATGAAAACACTTAACTTGAAATTTTGAATATGTAGTCGGCAAAAAAAATTCCCGTATCGAAAGTGACACAGGAACTATTGGAAAGTGGATATTATTACTCAATTTAAAGGAGAAGGAGGTCAAATTTCGTCTTCACCCGCTGATATCAGAAACTATAACCATTCATGGCGATCATGGAATCTGCAATTCTGCGTCGCGCCGCAGTGGTGTTCGAAATTTCATACTTTGAAAATCGTTTTAATCCCAAAAGCATCATTTTTTGTTCATCACCCTCCGCAAATGCAGCAATGGCAGTTTTTCCGGCTTTGTTCAATCGATCAACCGAGTCGGTGAAATATACTTTTACAATATCGCGATAGACGGCTGTTTCAGTTTCCCCTCGCATTGCTGTTAGTTTTTGTACACGCAATAAAAGTGATTCGGAAACGTAAATTTCATTCATCATATCTGCAGCACACATTAATATTTCCTGTTCTTCCTTTAATTTCATCATCAGCTTCTGCACTGCAGCACCGGCAACCAAGAAAAAGGCTTTTTTCATATTCTTTAATGTTTTTTCCTCTGCGGAAAATAAACTTTCCACACCATCCCCAAAATCAGGAATAGCCATTAATTCTTTTTGTACAGCCATGGCCGGGCCCATCATGTCCAATTGTCCTTTCATTACTCTTTTTAAAAGCATGTCAACCGTTAATAATCGGTTGATCTCATTAGTGCCTTCAAAAATTCTATTAATTCTTGCATCACGATAGCTTCTTGCTGCAGGATATTCTTCACTGTATCCATTCCCACCAAAAATTTGAACACATTCATCAACTACATAATCTAATACTTCACTTCCAATCACTTTCAACATGGCACATTCAATAGCATATTCTTCTGCGGCACCTAACAATGCTTTTTCGAAAACTACTCCTTGTTCCATTAATTCCTTTTCTTTTTTATCAATGTAATCGCTAGTGCGATATGTAGCGCTCAAAGCAGCAAAAACACGAATTGCCTGCTCCGACAATTTATATTTAATTGCACCAAATGAAGAAATAGGAACATTAAATTGAATCCTTTCATTTGCGTATTTTACAGAAATATCTACTAATTCTTTTGCACCACCTAGCACGCCTACGCATAATTTATATCTTCCAATGTTGAGTATATTAAATGCAATTAAATGTCCTTTTCCAATTTCGCCTAAAACATTTTCTATAGGAATATGCATGTTTTCATAAAATATTTGGCAAGTGGAAGACCCTTTAATTCCCATCTTTTTTTCTTCTGCGCCTATAGTAAATCCCGGAGTATTTTTTTCTACAATAAAAGCCGTAAACTTATCACCATCTACCTTTGCGAAAACTGTAAATATATCTGCAAAACCTGCATTTGTAATCCACATTTTTTGACCGTTAAGAATATAATGTTTCCCATCAGCACTTAATTCAGCTTTTGATTTTGCTGCAAGCGCATCACTTCCGCTACCGGGTTCTGTTAAACAATAACTTGCGTGTAATTTTCCGGAAGCAAGACCCGGTAAATATTTTTGTTTTTGTTCCTCCGTTCCGAAATATAAAATAGGTAATGTTCCAATACCCGATTGAGCGCCATATGCAACAGAAAATGCATGAGCAGTTCCCGTCATTTCTGTTACTACAGAAATTGTATTAAAATCCTTATTAAATCCACCGTATTGTTCCGGTATTGGCAATCCGAGAATACCAATCTCTCCTGCTTTAGTTAAAAGCGATGCCATTAATCCCTCTTCATGCGCATCTATGCGGTCGAGATTTGGCAATACTTCTGTATCTACAAAATCTTTTGTCATTTGTTTGATCATCAGTTGCTCTTCATTTAATTCCTCCGGAATAAATATGTCCTGCGGAGTGGCATCCTTAATTAAGAATTCACCTCCATTGATAATAATTGTTTTTTGCATTATTTCTGCCATGATAATATTATTTAAATAGTTTACTAATAAATTTTTTGTTGTTATTAATTGAGTCGTTCATAAATTCCTGCTATTCCTTGACCACCTCCAACACATGCCGTAACCATTCCATATTTTTTATTTAAACGTTTCAGATCATTTAATATTTGGACAGTTAATTTTGTTCCAGTACAGCCAAGCGGATGACCCAGAGCAACAGCTCCGCCATTTATATTTACAATTTCAGGATTTAAATGCGCTTCTCTTATTACCGCCAATGCCTGTGCTGCAAATGCTTCATTTAATTCGATCAGATCAATATCTTCCAATTTCAAATTCGCCATTTTTAAGGCTTTCGGAATTGCAGCAACGGGACCAATACCCATAATTCGTGGCTCAACACCAACAGTAGCGCAACTAACCATTCGTGCAATTGGTTGCAGATTTAATTCCTTCACCATTTTTTCACTCATCACTATCACAAAACTTGCTCCATCGGAAGTTTGGGAAGAATTACCCGCAGTAACCACACCATTTGCAGCAAAAACCGGTTTTAATTTAGCTAAGGCTTCCAAATTAGTATCTCTTCGCGGGCCTTCATCGGTATCAACACTATATTTTTTTTCAGCCCTCTTATTTTTTTCATTTACAAATATTTCTGTTACCTCAATTGGTGCAATTCCATCTGCAAATAATTTATTGTCAATCGCATTAATTGCTTTTTTATGCGAGTTAAAGGAATAAACATCGGCATCCGCTCTCGAAATATTAAAATCGTGGGCAACATTTTCTGCTGTTAATCCCATACCAATATAATAATCGGGATGTGTTTTTGCCGTTTCATAATTTAATGCAACCTTCCATCCTGCAGTTGGAACCAGCGACATGGATTCTACTCCACCGGCAATTATACAATCAGCCATGCCGGCTTTTATTTTTGCAACAGCAATAGATATTGTTTCTACACCACTTGCACAATATCTGTTCACAGTCATACCTCCTGTTGTTATTGGCAATGCTCTTACAGCTATCATTCTACCTATCTGCAAACCTTGCTCCGCTTCCGGAACTGCATTTCCTACAATTAGATCATCAACACGCAAAGGATCCAATTGCGGCACCTTCAATAATAGTTGACGAATTAATTCCACGGCCAAGTCATCAGGTCGTGTAAATCTGAATAAGCCTCTTGGTGCTTTTCCAACTGCGGTCCGGAGACCGGCTATGATATATGCTTCCATCAATGCTTTTAGTTTGTATTAATTAATAAAAAAATGTATCGGGATATGCGTATCGGGACAAGGGATTGATTATCGTAAGGTGTTAAATTAATTTCCTGTTTTATATTTTTCATTATTTAAACTTTAAGAATTATTCTATTTATTTACACTAATTTTTCCTTAAATCAATATATTTTTTTCTGTAAAATATCCATTTTTTTTAAAACAGGCGAAATTTTTTCTGTTGATAAAAATTCGAATTCCCTGACTAAAATCAATTGCGTTTCCAGTTCATAGGAAGAACCTGTAGCTATAGCAAGAAAATAATTAAAATCTTTTGTTGTGTATCTTCCACTTCCCTCTGCAATATTTGAGGGGATAGAAATTGCACATCTTTTAATCTGCGATGTCAGCCCATAAATTTCGTCCTTAGGAAATTCTATTGTCATTTGATAAATAATTTTTGCTAAATCAACTCCTTCCTTCCAAATCTCCAGTTCTTTGTAATTATGCATGTTTTTTTGTTTTTAAGGTTAAACAATTATTTTAATTTTACTTCCCAATAATTTGTCCCGTGTCCCGTGTCCCGTGTCCCGTGTCCCGTGTCCCGTGTCCCGTGTCCCGTGTCCCGCGTCTCAATTCCTCAACGGTTTTCCCGTCTTTAAAATAAACTGCATTCTTTCCAGTGTTTTTTTCTCTCCAAGTAGCGACAAAAAGGCTTCGCGTTCCAGATCTAAAAGATATTGTTCATTTACAGTTGTTGGCTGAGAGAGGTCGCCACCACATAAAATATAACATGCCTTTTGTGCGATCTTTTCATCGTGTTCGGAAATATATCCGGCCATTTTCATGGATGCGATACCGGTATAAAAACTACCGAGAGCACCTCTTCCTAATACTTTTATATCTGTTCTTTGTTGCGGTTGTGTGTATCCTTCTTCTGCTAATTCAAGCACTGCTTTTTTAGCTTCTGCAATTACGCGATTGCTGTTAATTATTTCCTTGTCTATTCCTTTACGCAAAATACCGAGTTCAAATGCTTCACGTGCAGATGTTGCAACTTTTGCCATTGCAATATTTAAACTCATTTCCTGTAAGGTTGGAATCTCGATATCTCCCTTAAAATATTTATCACTTGCACGCAAAGCAAATTCTTTTGTTCCGCCACCGGAAGGAATTAATCCCGCTCCAACTTCCACCAAACCGATATATGTTTCAGCAGCGGCAACTGCAATATCGCTGTGCATAGTCATTTCACATCCACCGCCAAGTGTTAATCCATGCGGACAAACAGCAACAGGAATTCCCGAATATCGCACGCGCATCATGGTATTTTGAAAATATTTAATAGCCATATTCAGTTCATCATATTCCTGATCGATAGCAAGCAATAACATCATGGCAAGATTAGCTCCGGCAGAAAAATTAGCAGCATCATTTCCAATCACAAGTCCCCTGTAATTATTTTCTGCAATATCAATCGACTTATTAATACCTTCCAAAATTTCGCTCCCGATCACATTCATTTTCGTATGAAATTCAAGATTTACAACTCCATTACCAATATCGTGTAATGTAGCTCCCGCATTTTTCCAGACCGGTTTATTTGATCTGTAATTGTCCATTATAATAAAAGAATCTGATCCTGGAATATCCAGATAGGAATCAGTATTGATATCATAATATTTTCTTTTCCCCTTTTCCACTTTGTAAAAAGCGTTGATACCATTTTTCAGCATTGTGTAAACCCAATCCGCTGCTTTAATTCCGGCAGCCTCCATTGCAGATAATGATTTTTGAACACCTAAAATATCCCATGTTTCAAAAGGTCCAATCTCCCAACCAAATCCGGCCTTCATAGCATCGTCAATTTTATAAACTTCCCCTGCAATTTCCGGAATTCGATTGCTGATGTAAGCATTAACATTATAGGTTACGCTGCGATAAAATTCTCCGGCCTTATCAGTTCCGGCATGTAAAATTTTTATTCGTTCTTTAAGATCATCAACAGGTTTTGCAGAGTCTGTAGTTGCAAATTTTGTTTTTGAAGTTTGTTTATACTCAAATGTATTTAAATCAATTACCTGAATTTCACTTTTGCCATCTGCTCCTTTTACTTTCTTAAAAAAACCTTGACCGGTTTTATCTCCCAGCCATTTGTTTTCAATTAATTTATTTATATATGCGGGTATGATAAACATCTCCCGGCTTTCATCATCCGGACAAGCGTCGTAAGTATTTTTTGCTACTTTTATCAGGGTATCAATTCCAACTACATCGGCTGTGCGAAAGGTTGCAGATTTAGGGCGACCTGAAACAGGGCCGGTTAAGGCATCTACTTCATCAATAGAAAGCGATAATTTTTCCATAACCCTTAAAACGGTCATGATGCTGAAAACGCCAATTCTATTTGCAATAAATGCCGGAGTATCATTGCACAAAACGGTAGTTTTCCCTAAAAAACGATCGCCGTAATCCATTAAAAAATTTACAACTTCAGGATCTGTTTTTGGAGTGGCAATAATTTCCAATAATTTGAGATAACGTGGAGGATTAAAAAAATGTGTTCCACAAAAATGTTTTTGAAAATCGTCACTTCTTCCGTTTATCATTAAATGTATCGGGATACCGGAAGTGTTAGAAGTGATCAAGGTTCCGTGTTTTCTAAAGATTTCTACCTTTTCAAAAAGTTGTTGTTTAATTGCAAGATTTTCGATAACAACTTCAATTATCCAATCACACTCCTTTATTTTATTCAGGTCGTCTTCAAAATTTCCTGTTGTAATAAGTTTCAAAACATTTTGGGCATAAATTGGTGAAGGATTTTGTTTAACTGCCATTTGTAAACTATCGTTCACTAATTTATTTTTAGCATTTTTATCTGCTGAGGTAACATTTTCTAATTTAGGATCTACCATATCGAGCAGGATGGTTTGTACACCAATATTTGCAAAATGACATGCAATGCGACTTCCCATCACACCGCTACCAAGAACTGCTACCTTTTTAATTATTCTGTTCATTATTATTTATTAATTATGTATTGGGAATTATTTAGCATTATTGATTGATATTAATAGCCTAACTGATCAGCGCTTGTTTACTTGCTTTTTCAAATTTTTCCGTAATCATTTCATGTGCTTTTAACAAATAGGATTTGTCGTTATAAATTCTCATCATCATAGCTGCACCTTCAATTGCACAAACAGTTTCCTTTGCAAAAATTTCTGCTGCATCCTTGCTATATCTTTCTTTATAAATATTTGTAAGTGCATTAATCCAATCATCGAAGAATTGTTTAATTGGTTTTCTGAATTCCGGAACCACATCATTTGTTTCCATAGCAATATTTGCCATTAGGCAGGCGCCTTCGCCATTTGCAAAAACGTCAATACTTTTTTCGCCCAGCAATTTAAGTTTTTGTGTTGCTGTTAATTCACTATCATAAGCATAAATAAAAACCTTATCTCTATAATGATCCTTTAAAACTTCGAGCACCTCCTTCATGAGGTCTTCCTTGGAAGAAAAATAATGGTAAATGCTTCCTTTCAGTAAACCACAGGCATCTCCAATATTCGACATTGTTGTTTTGTGGTAACCTTGGGTTCTGAAAAGATTCAGAGCCTCCTTGATAATGGTGAATTTCTCTACTTTTTTGACAGGCATAGAACAAAGTTATGCTGTTTTTCGAATTTACCAAACGTTTGTTTGAATAAATATGAAAAAAAATAACCGGCTACAGTTGCAGCCGGTCACTTCGGATATCATTAGTAAATTTAAATCTTAATAAAGTGGATCTCTTCCGCTCCTGTATCATCCACCAACTGCAGGGTTACATCCGTTACTTCCATTACCTTCCACTCGTAATTGAGCATATCAAGTTCAGGGCTACCGGATATCGTAATAGAAACCTGTTTGTCAAACTGCTCATCAGAAATCGTTTGGATAAGCCAAACACCGGTAAATGCCTCGGTTACATTAGTGGCCGACATGGTTCCATTGCTGTAAAATTCGAAGGTAAACTCTCCAAAAGGACCTGCATCACCATAGGTGTCTCCGTAAAAATTCACCTTGTAGGTTCCCGGAATAATACTTTCTGCCTCTGAGATCGACATATTATCCAATTCTGATTTTGTGCATGCTGTGAAGGACATTGCAACTACCAAAGCTGCCATAAACACTCTTAAATTCCTCATACTTAAAATTTTTAATGGTTTAATTAATAAAACTGTTTTTACCTGTGTTGCGTTGCACGAGTGCTGCGAGTGTATGCTGTCACATTTTTGGGGTAATCCTCGAAATCTTAACGACTGAATAACCAACTTTATGATAATTTAATTCAAATTTGGTAAAATATCTCTCTTTTTACCTTGTCAGCCATCAGCTATTACAGAAATTTATTGTTAAAAAGTTTGCATTTCCTCTTCCAATTAAAGCTTTTTAGATTTTTTCAAAATGGATCTCTTCGCTTGGAGTATCATCCTTAAGTTTCATAACAGAATCCGTTAATTCAGTTATCAGCCAACTTCCATCCAGATTTTCCATTTGTTTGTCGCCACTTATGGTAAATTCTATTTCTTTATCATAAGCAGGGTCATCGTCGCTGTTTTTTACCATCCAAACTCCGCTAAAAGTGGATGTTCCTTTTGTAGCGGTTATTGTTCCATCTTCAGCAATATTGAAGGTGTAACCATCAAAGTCGCTACTAACTCCATCGCTATTATCATAATAATAGGTTACTTTCCAGCTTCCCCCGACCAAAGTTTACACTTCTGTTAGTGTAAGATCTGATGGGAGGTGATCAGAACAAGAGGACAACATCAATACTGTTAATACTGTGGCCATGATCAAACTCCTATTTTTCATACGTTCAGATTTGTTTTTATAAATTTTATTAAATGTTTGCAATTTGAATACACAAACGGGCCTCAAGTCACTATAGTTGCAGCAGAGCAGCGACACATAAAGACGGTTTCCGAGATATATTTTTATATCTCTGACTAGTAATTTTTATTACAAACTACGTTTTTACATACAAATTGTGGGAACAGAATACCTGTAAATTCGAGATAGACAACTGTAACTTTTTGTCAAAATCAGAGATCCCAGCCTATATCTCTCCTAAAATATCGGGTATCGTAGTAAATTCTTCCGGCATTAACATAACAGGAGCGCAAAGCTTCAAATAAATCTGACCCAAAAGCGGAAACAGCCAACACCCTTCCACCGCTGGTGATTATATTTCCATTGGTATCAACGGTTGTACCGGCATGAAAAATCATACAATCCTCCGTGTTTTCTAATCCACTTATTTGTTTACCTTTTTCAAATTGCCCCGGATATCCATCGCTTGCCAATATAACAGTTGCGCAGGCTCTCTCATCAACTACCAAATGTTGATCCTTTATATTTTCATTATGCACGGACAAAAAAAGTTCGAGTATATCATTTTTAACTCTGGGAAGAATAACCTGCGTTTCCGGATCTCCTAAACGAGCGTTGTATTCTATTAGGTAAGGTTCATCCTTACAATTAAAAAGTCCGAAATATAAAAACCCTTTATATTTTATACCTTCCTTTGTTAATCCTGAGATTGTAGGTTGAATAATCTTTTCTTGCACCTTTTGCATAAAACTTTCCGTCACAAATGGGGGTGGAGATACAGCACCCATTCCTCCGGTATTTAATCCGGTATCGCCATCACCTGCTTTTTTATAATCTTTGGAAGGAGGCAATATCAAATAATGATCACCATCAGTTAATACGATAACCGTTAATTCAATGCCATAAAGAAATTGTTCTAATACAACTTTGTTTCCGGCGGATCCAAATTTTCCTGACAGCATTAATTGCAGTTCGTTTTTTGCTTCTGCATGATCATTACAAATGATAACACCTTTGCCCGCGGCTAAACCATCTGCCTTTAATACAATGGGCAAAGGTTGTTCGGAAATATATTTTAATGCCTCCGTTATTGTTTCATTTGAAAACTCTTTATATGTCGGGGTTTGCACATTATTGCGCAGCATAAATGCTTTTGCAAAAACTTTAGAACCTTCCATTTGTGCGGCAATTTTTGCCGGACCAATTACCGGTAAATTTTCCAGACCGGGAAATGTCGCAAAAAAATCAACTATGCCTAGTACAAGCGGATCCTCCGGTCCAACAACTATCATATCGATATATTGCTCCAAACAAAAGGTTGCCAACATTGGAAAATCGGTTGGCTTTATATCTACATTTTTTCCGCATAATGCTGTGCCCGGATTACCCGGAGCTATAAACAACTTCTCACATAGGGGCGATTGAATAATTTTCCAGGCGAGTGCATGTTCTCTTCCACCTGAACCGAGCAACAATATCTTCATGAAACAAAGGTAAGCCAGTAAATTGAATTGAAGAATACAGCATTGGATTTCATAAAAAGGAATTTCTTACATCCGATAGTATATTTGCAGCACCTTAGCTAAGGGATATTCAAATATATTATATATTATTCAATAAAATGAAGGTAACCGAACATATAAACAAGGCAGATAAGACCTTATTATCTTTTGAAATATTACCTCCCTTAAAAGGGAAAAGCATACATAATATTTATGAGGTATTGGATCAGTTAATAGATGTAAATCCTGCATTTATTAATGTTACTTATCATCGAAGTGAATATATTTATAAAAAACGTGGTGATGAAAGATTTGACAAAGTATTTATCAGAAAACGTCCGGGAACTGTTGGTATCTGTGCAGCCATACAATTCAAATATAAAATAGATGCTGTTGCGCATATTATTTGTGGAGGGTTCACAAAAGAAGATACAGAGGATGCATTGATAGATCTCAGTTATTTAAATATTGATAATGTTTTATTGTTGCGTGGTGATGCATCAAAAAATGAACGTGATTTTATAGCGGAACCCGGAGGCCATAAATTTGCAGATGATTTGGTTTCGCAGGTAGTAGATATGAATAAGGGAATATATTTAGAGGAGGATTCCATACAGGGATATAAAACAGATTTTAATATTGGCGTTGCCGGTTATCCTGAAAAACATTTTGAAAGTCCTAATTTAAAAAGTGATCTTAAATATTTAAAACAGAAGGTGGATCGCGGTGCAGATTATATTGTGACACAAATGTTTTACGACAACAATAAATATTTTGAATTCGTAAAAAAATGCAGAGCGGAAGGGATTACAGTTCCGATAATTCCGGGGATAAAACCGATAACAGGTGCTTCTCAGATACAAACCATTCCAAGAACTTTCCATGTCGATATTCCTGAGGAATTAAATGATATGATAGATGCCTGCAGTTCAGTAGAGGAGGTAAAACAAGCCGGTGTAAACTGGTGTATAGATCAATCCAAAGAGTTGGTGCGCAGCGGAGTCCCGTGTATCCATTACTATACCATGGGAAATGTTGGCGCCATGCGCAAGATCATAAAGGAAGTATTTCCTTAATTACAGTTTTTTGGCAGAATTGAGCAAAACACGAATAATGGAATAAAAAATTAATTTTAACATTTGGTATTTGCTACAATTCAATTCGTGATTTGGATTAACAATAAATTTTGATGACACATTTTGTGTTTAACAAAAAAAGGATTCCGGCTTTGATATCAATTTCAAACATCAAACGTTTGAGTATAAAATAATAAGTTGCATTTTGTTTGTAAAGGATTAAAATAGTTTGTGCATTTTATTGCAGGTGCAACTGAATTAATAAATATATTCAAAATTAAAATAAACATTGTATTCAAAAAAAAGTAATTGATTTTATAAGAATAAATTCAATTACAATAACGCCAGGTAGAATGTAATCCAACTGGCTATATAACAATAAATCAAAGCCGGTTACCCGTTTAAAAAGTTAAAGAAAAACCTATATTTGGATTGAACAGGACTTGATTCCACTCAATCACTTCATCTACTCTTTCCGTAATGATATTGACATCCTTATAATCCAAAATTTCGGTGGTAGGTATATCTGCGGTTTCTCGCATCATATTTAAATCTAATACAAGAGATGTTTTTTCTCCGATTTTAAATCTTCCACCCAAACCTATATTTGAAACAAATCCAGCACTCACCTTATTTTCAATTTGGAGTGAATTGAGATAAGAATCGGTGAAATTAAACTCCTGGTCCGGAAAATAAACCCGCATTCCACCGGCTTGCAATTTTGCATATACACTGCTAAAAACACCGTCACTTACCGGTATTTCACAGTATAACCCTGTTAACACCCCAAATGAAAAAAAATTATCGGAGTTGAAACTGCTCAATTCAAATGTTTCCAGATAAAACGATTCATCTACACCACAACTTCTTCCATACAAGCTGGTGATCATTCCTAACCATTTCTTTTTAAAAATAATGTCTGCACCTACCAGAAAACCGTTGGATTTTGCATCCGGAGATGATAGCGTGTTGTTAAAGCCGGGTAGTTCAAAAGGGTAATTTTGTAACAAAGCACCTGCTTTTATGTTTGCAGTTACTTTAATCATATCACCGTTTGTAGTTTGAGCGCCCAACAAGAGCGGGGTAATAAGAATTGCGATAATCCAAATGCATTTTTTCATAATTAAATTTTAAAGTTGAAAACAAATAAAAAAAAATCCGTCAGTTGTATATAATCTATTTAAAACAGGATCAATAGAAACGGCCCTTGTAAAAATTGCCGACGCTGCTGTTGCATAATTATCATTTGGTGAATTCATTTCCCAAAGTTGCACACCTGACATTGTATTAATGGCGTGTATTTTTCCATCACCGGTACTTCCGTAGTATAACACACCATCATGATACACCATATCAGTAGGGGTTGCTCCAGCATCAAGGTTTTCCCAGATTATGCTTCCCGAACCCGGATCTAAAGCATAAATACTTTCATAACTTGTTTTTACAATAATCTTATTTTCTACCATCATCAAATTACCCATCAACAGATCTTCTCCATAACCTGTAAATAATCTCTGCCACAATTTTTCTCCTGTTTCCGCATCTAAACAAAACATATTAAATGTTCCTTTAAAATATATTTTCCCTTCATAATAAAGAGGTGGATAAATAGCACTATTCCCATGCGGATCAATATCATCCACCATCCATAAAATAGAATCTGCTGTCATATTATATGCGTACAAATCAACTTTACCATCGTAAGGTGAGGTTCTGTATTGCCGGTTTTGAAAATATAAAATGGTATCATTATTTGCTTCAATCACAGCAGTAGGCGGGTAAATTCCTACGGAATATTCATCCTGCATTTCAATAGTAAATATGGTATCCCATATACCCGTATAAATATCAGTCATAACTATAGAACCTGAGTAAAATGGATTTGTTCCTGTGAGATGTACATGAAAAAGGATATTGTTTAAATGCGTAATCTTTGGCATCCTGTCGCCCGGACACTCATAATGCCACAAAATACTTCCATCGTTTAAGTCTACCACACGGGGATCAGAATTACAAAGAGTTACATAATAATGATCATAGATATAACTTCCATTACCAGGCACAGTGGCAGGACTATTACAATTAATTTCAAATGCGGCATCCGTTTGCCAAATTATATTTCCAAATTCCGTATTGGCAAATTTTAAATACATAGGATCATCCATAGCATTTTGTTGGGCACTAAACAGAACGCCGTCATTATAGACTAATGGTGCTATACAAATTTTATAAATTGTATCCTCCGCTAAGGGCATTTGCCATACAACCGGAATAGGTAAAATATCATCATTTGAATAGGAAACAGAATAATTTTCAAATACTTCTTCTCTGCATCCGCAAAGAAGAAGTATTAAACAATTAAATATGATGCTAAACATTTTCATATTATCTTTCAGGGGTTGAAAAAAATAGTCCATGATTTCCTTCAAAAAGATCATCCAACATCTGATGTGTTTGATCATCATTTCGCATGCTGAAATGATTTGATCCAATCATTTTCCTATCGTAACCGGGCAGTTCTTCAACCTGACCCAGACATTCACTTGCTGATTCAGTGAGCACTACACCATCTGACTCTTTAGATATCCAATCATAATTTGCTAACGTTACGCAATCCGTATTTAAATCCTCTGTAACACAGGATCCATCGGGAGATGCGGGGTATTCCTCATCAAAAAGATCACCTAAAGGACCATCATCAAGGCAATAACATGTTTGTCCAACTTCTGTTAATTCATAGGCACCAATAAATCCTTTCCAATTTGTATTTGCATCAATGAACCAATCATACCCTTCTTTATAAGCATCTCTGATTAAAACAGATTCTTCATAGTCGTCAGTAATATCCAAAGCGCAAAAAATAGTTAAATAACATCCAAATGTAGTGAGATCGAAACCATAAATAATATCAGAAAACACTTGAGCCAAATTATCGTATTCTATATATTTGGAATAATAAATATTGGTCATCACGTCCGCGTATTCTGCGAGTGTATTATCATCACCTGCACCAAATGGTTCTTCACCATAGGTAATCACATTATTGGGTTCGTGTCCGTCGAGTAAATGTACAAGGGTATTCCACATTAATGGTTCGGTTTCAACTCCGTAGAAACAAACATAAGGAATTTCCGGTACAAATGCATTTAATTCTGCAATTTGTTCTGAACCCACCTCATAACTTTCTGTAATGCCTGAAAAATAATCTTTGAACAATACGGGGGCAATATTATTTTCCAAAGTGCCACAAAAAAAGTCGTTGAAATTTTCCATGGTGGTCGGGTTTAACAGGAGGTCGAGAAAAAAATTACTTTCTACAAATTCAGCAACTGGTCCGGCTGTCAAAGCATTGCAGGTTGACCCTGACCAGTCCATTAAATCTTCCTTATTATTGAGCACCCGCGCACCTTGATGGGAGGTTCCAAAGGTAACGAGACCACCGAAAGACCTTGGTTCCGGGCCCCATTCTCCGGTAAAATAGGAATAATCTATTCTGCGAGAAACAATTCCACCCTGACTATGACCTATTATAATTGCATGGTCATCAGCCTCATCAATAGCCTCCAGATCGCTTCGCAATTCAGCAGCTGCAAAGGAGAGAGAAACATCGGCATAATCAGGCCTGCTGGAATTAATTTTATAGGTGGTGGCGGAATAAAGAGAAGCCTGACTCCAGCTAATTTCTACAGTACCAGCCTCATCACCCTGCCCGCCGAGCCCATGAATAAAATATACCTCACGATCCGGGATCAATAGAGGCGAAGCCCAGATATCAGCAGTAAAATAAGTTGGATTAAATTCAAAAGGAATACTATTTCCAACTTCAATACTGTGATCAGGTACACAATCCAGACCCAATTGAGCAAAACAGTTTACATATATTAAAACCGATAGAACGGGAACAATTATCTTTTTCATAATCTAAATTTTTAGGGTAAATCAATTTTTTACAAAGGATTCGGAATAATTCACCGAAACCCCAATCAGCTTTATAATATAAATACCTTTTTCAAAGGAATTGATATTGATATTAAACTCGGTTACGCCATTCATAATTGAATTTTCCAGTATTTGTCTCCCAGTATTATCAAAAATGTATAATTTGAGTTCTGACGAGTTTGCCGGGAGCACAATCTTTATATAATTATATGCAGGATTTGGAGCTAAGGATATTCTGTCCTCAATTACCGTTTCCTCTTCCTCTTCCGCAAATTTTCCCGGACCATAATTTGTAATTGTATAACTTGGATACTCCACAATTTTATATTCTTGCACACAATTTACCGGGAAACGGTCATCCCATTTTTTTTCGATACTATACGATGGTACTACCTTTCCTGCCGCATTCAAACGAAAACCCTTTTTAACGGAATAATTAAAAGAGCCATCACTGCGATACATGATCATCTCATTGGATCTTTTAGAATTATTAAATATAAGCTCCATGGAATCTTTTACAAATTTTAAATATCCCGAACCAAGATTGGAATAAATAAATCCCGAATCGAGCATTTCCTGTTTCAGAGTAGCCGTTAACTGTATAAAGTCAGGTACCAAATCAACACTGTGTGCAGTAAGGTAATTTTTAAGTACACTGTAATTACTTTTGTACATATTACTGTGCAACTTGTTTAATATTAAATTACCAAATCGATCGTAAACCTTTATCCGTGACTTATCTATAATTGTTTTTACAGGTTTTGTCATCCAGGCTTCATACTGATAATTTTCTAAGTGATAAATGGTGGTCTTTAGATCATTATTCGTGTAAACTAAATGCACGATACTATCCGTAGTTATCTCCGGCATTAAATTTACTTTTTCTGTAATCGAAAATGCACTCAGGGAATCTGAGATGAGATAATACACCTTAGAATCCTTGACGAAATTAATAGAACTTTTAATGGTGCCCTGGCCTTCTGCAATTTTAAATTGCAAGAGGATAAAAATGAGCAATAAAAAAAAAGTTTTAATTTTTTCGGGTGGGTACCGCAAAATAAATTTTAAATTGCGATTCGCCGGGTGGCCTGCATGCAGACCAATAACAATTGATTTCATTTAATTGAATTTTAGGGTTAAACAATTAATTGCAAGGCTAAAATGTTTTTTTTAGAAAAACAAATTTTTTTGAAAGTATTTTTTTAATGCAGACAGGGCAAGTGTGTAGTCGATTTAAAAATATTGAGCAGAAAAATATTTTCACTTATTATCCTACAAATTGAAAATGACATACTAAAAAAATGTGTTTCCTCCTTCCTTTTGCTCCTCACTCCTTCTCGTCAGCTCCGGAATCCAACTCCTTTAAAATTTTATTTACATCTTCCTCAGTAGAAGTGAGTTTGGCTTTGCAAATCTTTATAAGCAGTGCGGCGCGTTTTACCTTTTCAGACAATTCGTCAACAGATATTTCGCCGTCCTCAATTTCTGCAACTATTGTTTGCAGTTCTTCGAATGCCTCGGTATAATCCATTTTTTCTTTCATGTTGTTTCCTTTTCCTTTATGGTATTAACTGTACTATTTATCTCCCCGGTCAAAATTATCGTTTTTATTTCATCTCCCGTCTTTAGATCTGAAACATTGCTAATTGATTTTCCATTGAACATTGTAATACTATAACCCCGTTGTAACACTTTCTCCGGACTCATATTTGTTATGTTTTTTTTAATATGTTCCATTTCCAGATTATTATTTTTTAGGAATCCCGTTGAGGTACTTCTTATTCTTTCTGTTAAACTTTCAATATTCAATACAGAGGTTTTACAAAAAACAATTGCATCCTTTTGAATATCAGCAATAATTTTTAACAATGATGATCGTTCATTTTTAAACATAAACCCGGATTGCTGTACTATACTTTGTATTTGTTCTTTTATAATACTTTTATTGTAAAGGAGTTTATTTTCCACTACCGACCTGAACAATTGTGTATAGGATCTCAGTTTTATGTTTTGATCAGATAATAATTGTTGTGATTCATCAATTATTATATCCTGTGCCTGTTGTACCGGAACTGCAAAATTATGAAATTTCTGCAAAAGGTATTCCGCTATCTTAGTTGGAGTTATTGCATTTTCGTAGGAGATCATTTCAGATACCGTGAGATTTGTTGCATGCCCAATACCTGTAATAACCGGAAGTGGGAATAACGCAATTTCTTTTGCAAGTATATAATTATTATAACAGGATAAACCCACATCACCACCACCGCCACGGATAATAGCAACTACGTCAAAATGTTGTTTCACCTTTTTAATGCTGGCCAACTGTCGGGTAATCGAAGGGATCGCTTTTTCACCTTGCAGTACAGAAGGAAACAGCATGTGAAAAAATGTGTAATTCCAATTATTGGATTCTATCACTTTAATAAAATCGGCATATCCTTTACTCGTTTCCACAGAAATAACTGCAATGCGTTTAGGCAACAATGGCAGACTCCTTTTTTTGTTTTGATCAAAAATTCCTTCCAGTTGCAATCGCTGAATTGTTGCCTGTTTTTCCTTTTCCAAATCGCCCAAAGTATAACTTGCATCAATGTCTAAAATTCTAAGTGACAATCCGTGAACGGGATCAAAAGTAATATTGGCAAGAAATAATATTTTAATACCATCTTTTAAAGGTTCCTGCAAAATTTTTAAGAAGGCGTTATTTATTCTTACATAGTCGTCTTTCCACAATACAGACCGAATTTGTGCCACCACTTTTTCGCCTTGTTTTTCAACCAGTTCGGGATAACAATGGCCGGAGTGGCGATACAAATTTAGTTTATTCATTTCCGCCTTTACCCAAAAATCTGTTTTGTAGCGCTCAGCTAAGGTTTTTTGGATGCTTTTGGTAACCTCAAGCAGGGAGAAAATAGTTTTGTTATTGATGGTCTCTGACATTTGGATTTGTATTAACCTTAAAGGAAAATATTTTTGGGGGAATAAAAGTAGTTCTAAAATTTAATTAAACCCAACTTCATCAAATAATTACCCTAAAATGCAACTCCGACCCTATCATCTCGATTCGTTTCAACCGGAGTTGTATTTTAGTTATATTATTATAAATATCAACCTGTTTTCAGGTAAATAAAAATTTTATTTCTTTCACTTCATATTCACGTCTTTCACCATCGCCTTCCAGGTTTAATAATCCATCCTCACCTACTCCAATTATTTTTCCGGAAATTTTATTTCCATCCACCATAAAAATTCTATCCTCCCTAAAACCGAATAAATATTTATGATATAATTGATCAATTTCCTTAAATTTTAATCCACGCAGCATAAAATAATATTTTTCAAGCATGCTGCACAAAATTGCAAGAGTTTCAGAAATATCTATTGTAATCCCACTAATTTCTCCTAATGAAATTGCACGCAGTTTTTTATCCGATTTGAATTCCTGATTCACATTTATCCCGATCCCAACGACACTATTTTCGATGCCATTTGCCCTAAATGTATTTTCCATCAAAATACCGGCAATCTTTCTATCACCCACCAAAATGTCATTCGGCCATTTAATTGAAGTAATTTGTTTCTGATTGGGTTGCATTTGCAAACAATGGTCCACACAATCTCTTACCGCGAGCGCAACAGCTTTATTGAAGTAGAATATTTGTTTAGGATCGAGAAAAGTGGGTACGAACAAAAAACTCGCAGTGATGTTTTTTCCAGCCTCGCCTTTCCAGGAAGCACCGAGTTGACCTTTACCGGCAAATTGTTCATCTGCAAATACCAATAATCCTTCATTAGGGCGTTTATCTCCGGTTAATAGATTTTTGAGATAGGTATTCGTGCTGTTAATACGGTCGAGGTGTATCAGCTCCTTTCCGAGAAAAACCGTATTTTCAAGTGCCTGCAAAAGAATTCGTAACTTTGCCATTCATTACAAAGTAAGTGAGAAAAAAAACAAAGAAATTAGAGGAGGCACAATATTCGTTGACCGATAGCGTCATTGAAAGTATTCAGGATAAAAAGGGTGAAAATATCGTTCATCTTGATCTTAGCAGCCTAAATGATGCTGCAACTGATCATTTTATCATTTGCCACGCGGATTCAACAACGCAAGTTAGAGCTATAGCAAACCATATTGTAGAAAATGTGTTTGAGCTTACAGGCATGAAACCTTTAGGTAAAGAAGGTTTTGAAAATTGTGAATGGGTATTAGTGGATTATATGAATGTTGTTGTTCATGTTTTTTACCGCGAAACCCGTAATTTTTATCAGTTGGAAGAGCTTTGGCACGATGCACAAGTTAAAAAAGTAAGTTAAAAGAGCATAAAAATTTCGATGAGTACAGAACAAAACAACCAAAACAGGAACAAACAGAATCCTCAAAAGAAGTTCAATTTCTATTGGATCTACGCAGTAATTGCTGCAATATTAATTGCTTTCATGTATTTTCCGTTTGAGGGAAACCCGGTGGAGTTAAAGGACATTAAAAAGTTCAATACGGAAATGTTGCAGAAAGGCGATGTAAACCGCATTGTTATCGTGAATAACGACTATGCCGAGATCTACATCAAGGCAGACCGGCTCACATCCGAACCTTATAAAAAGGACAAGGTTCCGGAAAAAGGGGCGCAATATAAATACAAGGTGACTACACCTGACGCCTTTATCAATCAATTAAACGAATGGCAGGCGAGTTGGACGGAAGAAAATAAGCTTCAACCTGAAAGCGAAGAGCGCACTAATGTGCTTATGAGTCTTTTGAGTTGGATATTGCCTTTTGTGCTGATTTTGGGTATATGGATATTTATTATGCGCAGAGTTACCGGTGGCGGTGGCATGGGTGGAGGCGGACAGATATTCAATATTGGGAAGTCGAAGGCGAATCTCTACGATAAAGACACCAAGGTAAATGTGACATTTAACGATGTTGCGGGATTGGATGAGGCAAAAGAAGAAGTAATGGAAGTGGTGGATTTTCTCAAAAATCCTAAAAAATATACCGCATTGGGTGGTAAAATTCCGAAAGGGGTGCTTTTGGTTGGTAGTCCGGGAACGGGCAAAACTTTATTAGCTAAAGCTATGGCGGGTGAAGCACAGGTGCCGTTTTTCAGTATTTCCGGTTCCGATTTCGTGGAAATGTTTGTGGGAGTAGGTGCCAGCCGTGTGCGTGACCTCTTCAAGCAGGCTCGTGAAAAGGCGCCTTGTATCATTTTTATTGATGAAATTGACGCAATAGGACGCGCCAGAGGCAAAAATATGATTCAGAGCAATGATGAGCGCGAGAACACGCTCAATCAATTGTTGGTGGAAATGGATGGCTTTGGAACCGACAAGGGCGTAATTATTCTCGCCGCCACGAACCGTCCCGATGTTTTGGACCCTGCTTTGTTGCGTCCGGGCCGTTTTGACAGGCAGATCTCTATCGACAAACCGGATCTTGCCGGCCGTGAACAGATATTTAAGGTGCATTTAAAACCTATTAAGGTTTCTCCGGAAGTAGATCCGCATAAACTTGCTTTACAAACTCCTGGTTTTGCCGGGGCAGATATTGCAAACGTTTGTAATGAAGCTGCTTTAATTGCTGCCAGAAGAGGAAAGAAATTTGTGGAGATGCAGGACTTTAATGATGCTGTTGACAGAGTAATTGGTGGATTAGAAAAGAAAAATAAACTGATCTCTCCAGATGAGAAAAAAATAGTTGCTTATCACGAAGCCGGCCATGCAATTTGTGGATGGTATTTGGAGCACGCTGATCCATTAGTGAAGGTAAGTATAGTTCCGCGTGGAATTGCAGCTTTGGGATATGCGCAATATTTACCGAAGGAACAGTATCTGTATACCAAAGAGCAGCTTATCGATATGATGTGTATGACCTTGGGCGGAAGAGCTGCGGAAGATATTATTTTTGGGAAGATAAGCACAGGCGCTCAAAACGATCTGGAACGGATCACCAAAATGAGTTATGCCATGGTTACCATTTATGGTATGAACGAGGTGATCGGAAATATTTCTTACAATGATCAGAGTCAGGATTACCGTTTTGCAAAACCATATTCAGAACAAACTGCAACGGTTATTGATGAAGAAGTGCGCAAATTAATTGCTGCTGCTTATATCAGAACAAAGGAATTGTTATCTTCTAAAAAGGTACAGTTAGAAATAATTGCCAAAGAATTATTGGATAAGGAAATTATCTTCAAAGCGGATATGGACAGACTTATCGGTCAGCGTCCTTTTGATGAAAAACATCATGAAGCGATTGTATTGGAGGAAAAAGAAACGATAGTAATTTCAGAAAATGGAGCAGATCACGTGGTTTCTGAAGTAGAAAAGTTAAAGCCGGAGGATACGGAAGTTAAACCTTTTTGAAATAAGATTTAACAACTCAAAGCGGGATTAAAAAATTTACAAACCGTGGCAGGAATAGCCGCGGTTTGGTGTTTTAATAGGATAATTGTGCGGAGAGTTAGTGCAAACATCATGGCAATTGATCCTAAAGTCAGGTGTATTTACTCATTAGCATATTGAAAGGAGGATATCTCTGATAAATACAAAGAATTAAAGTGTTTATAACATCATACATTATTCTTGATAAATTATAGAAATTTGAGCTTTCAATCGTTAATGACCTAGCAAAATTTTGTGTAGCGTTTATTTTGATAGTGCTGGTTTTAGGAATTACTTGTTTTTATTTTAATTTTGATTGGATCACAAAACGGAATTTTAACCAATACCGGCATAATAAATATTGGTAAAAAAATAAAAAAAGATATGGCAAAAATATTATCCGCCAAAGAAAAAATACTAAGCAATGTGCGCAGTGCACTGCTGCATCAAACAAAACAACCTTATGCAAATCTGGAAACCAACGATTCGTTTTATGCAATAGAGAACGAAGCACTCGAAATTATTTTTGCGGAAGCCTTTACTGCGGTTTCGGGGCAATTTGTGTTTTGTGAAAATGAAAAGGAATGTGTTGATACTTTAAAAGAACTCGTAACACAAAAAGCCTGGGCGCATATTGTTTGCCCTGAAAAACAATTACACGAATTATTCGACCGCAATCAATTTATTCAATACGAAAGTAACGCTTCCGTATTGGAAGCGGATGCGGGTATCATGTTATGTGAGGCATTAATTGCAAGAACGGGATCCATATTAATTTCCAGTCGCCAGCAAAGCGGAAGAACCTTACCTATTTTTCCGGAAGCAAATATTGTAATTGCATCTACCAAACAATTGGTATTGGATATTCACGAAGGGTTTGCTGTGATCAGAAAAAAATATGACGGCAATTTCCCCTCTATGGTGAATTTGAATACAGGCCCGAGTCGCACGGCAGATATAGAAAAAACATTAGTATTAGGCGCACACGGACCAAAAGAAGTATATGTTTTTTTAATTGATAACTGGCCCGTATAATCAGTGGATGGAAAAAACAAAAATTTATTTCGCTTCCGATTTTCATCTCGGCATTCCGGATCACGCTTCCAGTCTTGAAAGAGAAAAAAAAATAGTGCGTTGGCTGGATGAAATTAAATCAGATGCCAAACAAATTTTTTTAATCGGTGATCTTTTTGATTTTTGGTTTGAATATAAACATGTAGTTCCTCGCGGTTATGTGCGACTCTTAGGAAAACTTGCAGAATTAAAAGACAGTGGAATTGATGTGCAGATATTTACAGGTAATCACGACCTTTGGATGTTCGGATATTTTGAACAGGAATTAAAAATTCCGGTTCACCAAAAACCCATTCAAATTGAGGCAAATGGTAAAAAATTTTATATCGGTCATGGCGATGGAATTGGCCCTGGAGATAAGGGTTTTAAATTCATGAAAAAAGTGTTTAAAAGCAGGCTGGCACAGGTTTTATTCGGCATGTTACATCCTTTTATTGCATTTAAAATTGCGCGCTATTTTTCCTATAACAGCAGAATGTTAAACGTGGAGCGCAAGTTTTTAGGAGAAGATAAAGAGTGGCAAATACTGTATGCAAAGGATATACTTAAAAAGGAACATTTTGATTATTTTTTATTCGGTCACCGACATATTGCAATTCAAATACCAATTGGGGAAAATACATCGTTCATTAATTTAGGCGATTGGATTACTTTCAATTCATACGCAGAATTTGATGGCAATAATTGTATATTAAAATATTATGAGAAATAGTATTTTCATATTTCTTCTCAGCCTTTCTCTAAATAGTTTTGGGGAAGATTCGTTGATTTTAAAAATAAACGTTACCAGTTCTTTTTTAACCACTGATCATTTATTTAATGTTTATTATATCAACGAAAAACAGGAAATTATTCAGTATAATTATGTTGATTCTACACAAAGAAGTTACAGCAATAAACAATTTGGAAAACCAACCTTAATTGATGCCTCCAATGCTTTAAAAGTGATGATCTTTTATGCCGATTACAATATTGTGGTATTATTAGATAATAATTTAGCAGAATTATCTGTAATTAAATTGAGCAACAATATCAATAATAATAATTATCAACCTACTGCTATATGCAAAGAAAGTGAAAGTGATTTTATCTGGATGTACGACGATCTGCGCAGAAAATTAATAAAGTTGGACGAAAGTGGAAACTCGGATGCAGAAAGTGAAGCCTTTGATCAATTATTCAATTTTTCCATTCAGGAACCTAAATTATTTAGTGTAAACAATAAACTGTATTTATATACTACAACTCAAGGACTTCTGGTTTTTGATAATTATGCAAATTATATTTATACAATAAGTGAAATCCCAAAAACTCCCGATCAGGTAAACGAACGTTTTTATTTATGTACTTTAGAGAATGAAATTTCACTTTATATTTTTCAATCACAATTTGAATTATTACTTCCCTTACCTGAAATAAATAGTCTGCAAACAAATCTTGTTGGCGATAAAATCTTTTTAAGAAGTCCTGATCACATCACAATTTATCAGGTAATCAATCGTTAGCGCGGCATTAATTACCTTTGCAACGTTAAGTACATCACCCAAAAATAATTCATGGATCTGATATCAAAATTAGAAGCAATTAAAGAACGTTGGCTGCACATTCAGGAGCAGTTGAGCGATCCTGAAATTATGAGTGATATGAAACGCTATAAATCCCTCAACAAAGATTATCGAGATATGGATCCGGTTGTGGAGGCTTTGGCGGAATATAAAATAGTGTTGGGAAATCTTCAGGACAGCCGACAGATACTGAATACAGCAAAGGAGGATGAGTTGCGGGAGATGGCGAAGGTCGAATTGTTATCCCTGGAGGAAAGAAAAGACACACTGGAAGAAGAAATTAAACAATTGTTGATACCGCAGGATCCTGAGGATGAAAAAAATGCAATTATTGAAATTAGAGCCGGCACGGGTGGTGATGAAGCAGCAATATTTGCCGGTGATCTCGCAGAAATGTACACCCGATTTATTGCAAAACAAGGATGGAAACTGGAGGTGATGAACGAAAATCAGACGGAAAAAGGTGGATATAAAGAGATCGTTTTTGAGGTGACTGGAGAAAATGTGTATGGAAAATTGAAGTATGAAAGCGGAGTTCACCGTGTGCAGCGCGTTCCGGAAACAGAATCGCAGGGAAGAGTGCATACCAGTGCTGCAACAGTTGCAGTTTTACCCGAAGCCGATGAATTTGATATAGAAATAAACCCGGGAGATGTGAAAGTTGATGTTTTCAGAGCAAGCGGAGCAGGCGGACAACACGTTAACAAAACGGAAAGTGCGGTGCGCATGACGCATCTACCTACCGGAATTATTGCCGAATGTCAGGATGAACGCTCCCAAATAAAAAACAGGGCCAAAGCGATGAAGGTTTTGCGCACACGTGTCTATGAAAAATTTTATGCCGAACACATGGCTAAAATTTCCAAAGCCAGAAAAACCCTAGTGTCCACCGGCGACCGTTCAGCAAAGATCAGAACCTATAATTTTCCCCAAAGTCGCGTAACAGACCACCGGATAAATCTTACGATGTACAATCTTCCGGATGTGATGAATGGCAATATTGATGAAATATTGGATGCGCTGCAGGTGGCGGAAAATGCGGAGAAGATGAGGGAAGGAAGTAGTTAATGTACCAATGTAAAAATGTACCAATGTAAAAATGTACCAATGTAAAAATGTACCAATGTACCAATGTAAAAATGTACCAATGTATCAATGTAAAAATGTACCAATGTAAAAATGTACCAATGAACAGCCGGCATTGTGGTAACATTGGAATTTATTTTTTAAGAACTGATGGCTGAGATGGAGGGTTCAATTTCAGGTGTAAATTCAGGATTATTTGTTCTCACCACTGACGGTTCGCCACTCACCCTGCTCAATTCTCAAATCTCCCTTACCTTTACCAGATGAAACTATCAGTTATAGGGACAGGTTATGTAGGACTGGTTACGGGGACTTGTTTTGCGGAAACGGGGAATCAGGTTATTTGTGCCGATATTAATGAAGAAAAGGTAAAAAGGATGCAAGCCGGGGAGATTCCGATCTATGAACCCGGGTTGGAAACTATTTTTCATAGAAATATCAAACAGGGCAATTTAATTTTTACAACTGATCTAAAATATGCAGTTGACAATTCTGATATTATATTTTTAGCATTGCCAACTCCTCCTTCGGAAGACGGATCTGCTGACCTTAAACATGTATTGGAGGTTGCCGAACAATTAGGAAAGATTATCACCTCTTATAAAATTATAATTGATAAAAGTACTGTTCCTGTTGGTACTGCAGAAAAAGTACAGGAATTGATTGCAAAAAATTGTGTCTGCGATTTTGATGTGGTGAGTAATCCGGAATTTTTACGGGAAGGAATGGCAGTGGAAGATTTTATGAAGCCGGAACGTGTTGTTATCGGAACAGAAAGTGAAAAGGCACAGGAAATATTAAATCGTTTATATGCACCATTTGTCCGCCAGGGAAATCCCATCATTTTTATGGATGAAAGAAGTGCAGAGCTGACAAAATATGCTGCAAATTCTTTTTTGGCGACTAAAATTACATTCATGAATGAGATCGCAAATCTCTGTGAAATATTGGGAGCTGATGTGGATATGGTGCGCAAAGGAATAGGAAGTGATTCGCGTATAGGAAAAAGATTTTTATTTCCGGGAGTTGGTTATGGGGGAAGTTGTTTTCCTAAGGATGTGAAAGCACTAAATATCATGGCAAATCAGTCAGCTTACGATTTTAAAATATTAAAATCGGTGATGGAAGTAAATGAAGCGCAATGGATGGTTTTAATAGATAAAATTATTTCAAAATTCGGCAATGATCTTTCTGATAAAAAATTTGCAGTATGGGGATTAGCGTTTAAACCAAATACGGATGATATTCGCGAAGCACCAGCTTTGTATATTATCAATGCCTTGCTTCAACTCGGAGCAAATATCGCTGCCTTTGATCCTGAGGCAATAAATAATGTAAAAAAAGAAATTGGAGATAAAATTCAATACGGAGAAAATCAATATGCAATATTAGAAAATGCAGATGCATTAATTATTATTACAGAATGGAGCGTATTTCGTTCTCCCGATTTTGAAATGATGAAAAAAGGATTAAAAAATAATATCATTTTTGATGGCAGAAATTTATTTGAATTGGAGGAGATGGAGAAACAGGGATTTTATTATGCGAGTGTTGGGAGGAGGGTTGTGAGTTCTGAGTTCTGGGTTCATTACGGAGGAGATAACTAACTCTGCCTGTAGGTTTGAGGGAGGTGGTTGAAAGGGTTGTAGGAGTTGAAGGAGTTTGTTACAGAAGAAAATCTTTCGGGTGAGAATCGGTTTAAAGTTCTTTATTCCTTGTTCTTTATTCGATATTAGTCTAGGTTGGCAGGGTTCCAGGGTTCTGAGTTCTGGGTTGGTTTTTTTGGGAGATAGGTGTTTTGAATTGTTTGTGAAGTTTGTTAACCATAAAAAATATTATTATGGCAACGTTTAAGAGATTCGAGGATATTGAATCGTGGCAATTGGCGAGAGAATTTTGTAAAATGGTTTCTTTGTTTATTCATCGGGATGAGCTTAGTAAAGATTATCAATTAAAAGATCAAATAAATTCCGAAAGCGAATCTATCATTGATAATATTGCGGAGGAATTTAACAGAGGTGGAAATATGGAATTTGTTAATTTTTTGCGTTATTCAAAAGGCTCGGTAGGAGAATCCCAATCACAATTCTATCGTGCATTTGATAGAAATTATATTACCAAAAATGAATTTGATGAGGGATATAATTTAGTAGATCAAATTAATTCCAAGAACCAAAACATGATTAAATATTTGTAAAAATCAGAATATTCAGGACCGAATTACATAAACAAAAAAAAGATTTAAAAAATTATTAAAATTATTTTCAACCAGAGAAATACCTTACAATTAGAATGGAAATATTAATGCGAGCGCTAATACAACTCAGAACCCAGAACCTGCCTACAAGACGCAGACGCCAGACAGGCTCAGAATCCAGAACGGATGCTGCGAAGTTTTACTCAATACAAGATCCGAAACCATGAAAAGAGTATTAATAACCGGAGCAGCAGGATTTCTTGGATCACATTTATGTGATAGGTTTATAAAGGAAAAGTATGAAGTGATCGCAATGGATAATTTAATTACCGGCGATAAAAAAAATATTGAACATTTATTTCATCTTGAACAATTTGAATTCTTTCATCACGACGTAAGTAAATTTGTTCACGTTCCCGGCAAATTGGATTATATATTACATTTTGCGTCTCCTGCCTCACCTATTGATTATTTGAAAATCCCTATTCAAACACTAAAAGTAGGATCCTTGGGAACACATAATTTATTGGGATTGGCAAAAGCAAAAAATGCAAGAATTTTAGTTGCTTCCACAAGCGAAGTATATGGCGACCCACTGGTGCATCCACAAAATGAGGAATATTGGGGAAATGTAAATCCTGTTGGTCCGAGAGGTGTTTATGATGAAGCAAAACGTTTTCAGGAAGCTATCACTATGGCTTATCATACCTACCATAAATTAGAAACACGCATCGCAAGAATATTTAATACTTATGGTCCGAAAATGCGTTTAAATGATGGCCGTGTTTTACCTGCATTTATAGGTCAGGCGTTGCGTGGCGAAGATCTGACCATTTTCGGAGATGGAAGTCAGACGAGATCTTTTTGTTATGTAGACGATTTAATTGAAGGCATTTATCGTTTATTGTTAAGTGATTATGCTTTACCCGTTAATGTTGGGAATCCAGATGAAATAACAATTAAAGAATTTGCAGAAGAAATTATTGAACTTACCGGAACAAATCAAAAAATAATTTATAAAGATTTGCCGGTTGACGATCCGAAACAACGTCAGCCGGATATTACCCTTGCAAAAAAATTATTACATTGGGAGCCAAAGGTTTCCAGAAGTGAAGGGTTGAAGATCACCTATAATTATTTTAAAAATTTATCGAAAGAACAATTATATAAAGATATTGAAGGACGAAAATTCTAAAATCGAAAACAAAAATTATCCAATTAATAAATTAACAAATTAACAAATGACCCAATGAGTTATCTTGAAATTGCAAAAAATGTATTGCTTTTTGAATCGGAACAGATCAAAAAAACAATGGATAAACTCAATGAGCAGTTCAACGGTTCTGTTGATGCTATTTTGCAAGGCAAAGGCAAACTTGTAGTTTGTGGCATTGGAAAATCAGGAGCTGTTGCGCAAAAAATAACCGCAACATTATGCAGCACCGGAACACCTGCAGTTTTCTTGCACGCAGCAGAAGCAGTGCATGGCGACCTGGGTGTATATGTGGAAGGAGATCCAGTTTTAATGATTTCGAAGAGTGGAACAACAGAAGAAATGTTGCGATTAATTCCTTTTTTTAAAGAATCACATTCCAAAGTAATTTCCATTGTTGGAAATATTACTTCACCCATAGCACGCAACTCCGATTTTGTATTAGATGCCACAGTGGATAAAGAAGCAGATGCCTTAAATCTTGCACCAACTGCATCTACAACTGTTGCATTGGCAATTGGTGATGCACTTGCAGTTTCTTTAATGCATGCTCGCGGGTTTACCGAAAAAGATTTTGCGCGTTTTCATCCTGGCGGACAACTTGGAAAAAATTTATTGCTCAAAGTGGAAGATGTGATGCACGAGTTACACGAAGTTGCGCTGGTTGCAGAAAATAATTCGTTTCGGGAATTGATTATCGCAATGACAAAATTTAACCTTGGAGCTGCCTGCGTTATTGACAAAGAAAATAATTTAATTGGATTGGTAACCGATGGTGATGTAAGAAGAAGTTTAATTGACGATGCTGACTTTTCCAATATGTTTGTGAATAATATCATGACAAAAAATCCTATCTCCATTTCACCGCGAGCAAGTTTGAAAGAAGCAGTGGAAATGATGGAAAACAGAACATCACAACTTTCTGTTTTACCTGTGGTTGAAAATGGGAAATGTTTGGGATTGATCCGGATTCATGATATTTATTTAAATTAATTAGCCAATTGGCAAATTAGCAAATTAGCAAATGGTGGTTAGCCATGAAATTAGCGTACTAATTTAATTTATCAGTGATAAATTCACAAAATTTTAAAATTAAATATTAATATCCAAAAGTGTCATAACTCACGATCCCGAAGCCACATCTGCTAATTTGCTAATTGGTTATTCAAACACAATAAGCACATGATTTTTTTCCACGCTCATTCCCTTTTCCACGGCGATAGATTTTACCACAGCATCACCTGCTGCTTTTAAAACATTTTCCATTTTCATTGCTTCCAGCACAAGCACGGCATCACCTTTTTTAACAATATCACCGGGTTGAACGCGAATATCAATCACCAAACCCGGCATTGGCGCTTTTAATTCGCGGATCATTTTTTGGGCGCCGCTGTTGAAACCCATTTGCTCCATCAACTGATCAAATTTATCCTTTATCTGAACTTCATAGAGATCACCATTTACTTTTAGTGTGAAGGTTTTTGTGGAGGAGTCTTGTTTAACAATTTCAATATTAAATGACTTTCCATCCTTTAATAAATGATAAAAACGACCATCCAACTGAATGATATCTGTCAATATATCTATACCATTAACATTATTGCCCTCAATTTCGTAGCTTTTTGTTCCATTAACCGTTACTTTATTCATAGTTTCTATATTAAAAGTTATGATCTGCCCGTTTTAAGCTATATTTTATTGAGTACCTTTACGCCGCTCAAAACAGCAATTACAAAAACAAAGCTATGAAATTAAAAATGTTTACAGTAGCCACCTTGTCGGTGGTTTTATTTTATCAGTGTGATCCAACCAAAAAACTCTATTCAGGTGAGGAATATTTGGGTGAGATAGATACAATCCCGGAAGTGTACGATGAATATTACGAAGGCGAGGGCGACTATGATTACGATTACGACGAATATGCCTACGACAATTATTTAGATACTGCTGTTAGTAAATTCAGTTCTTCTGTATATCACGGTTCCGAAACACGCCTCAACGATCTGATTCACACTAATCTGGAGGTTCGGTTTGATTGGGCCAAGGCATGGATGTTTGGAAAAGCAACACTAACTTTCAAACCATATTTTCATCCAACATCTACACTTATGCTGGATGCAAAAGGATTTGAAATTAAAGAAGTTGCGATGATAACTGCCACCGGCAAAACTCCTTTAAAATTTACATATAATACAGATTCTATTCCCGATACATTTAAATTGATAATTGATCTTGGTCGCACCTATTCGAGAACGGAGGAGTATAAAATTTTTATCGACTACATAGCAAAACCCAATGATCTGACACTTGCAGGAAGCGCTGCTATAACTTCAGATAAAGGCCTGTATTTTATTAATAATGATGGTTCAGATAAAAATAAACCCATGCAAATTTGGACACAAGGTGAAACAGAAGCAACTTCATGTTGGTGTCCTACCATCGACAAACCAAACGAAAGGTGTACTAATAATTTCTTTATAACAATTGAAGATAAATATCAAACTTTATCAAACGGTGCTCTTATATCCTCAAAAAAGAATCCCGATGGAACCCGCACCGACAACTGGAAAATGGATCAACCGCATGCTCCCTATTTATTTATGATGGCCATAGGTGAATATTCGATAGTAAAAGATACCTGGAAAAAAATTCCGGTTAATTATTACGTTGAAAAGGAATATGAAAAAGATGCAAAAGCAATTTTCGGTAATACTCCCGAAATGATAGAATTTTATTCTAATAAATTAGGTGTTGATTATGTATGGCCTAAATACAGTCAGGTAGTTGTGCGCGATTATGTAAGTGGTGCAATGGAAAACACTTCTGCAACTGTACATGGAGAATTTTTACAACAACACAGTCGCGACCTGTTGGACGAAAATAATGAAGATATTATTTCCCATGAATTATTTCATCAATGGTTTGGTGATCTGGTTACTTGTGAAAGCTGGAGTAATATTCCATTAAATGAATCGTTCGCAACCTATGGTGAATATTTATGGCGCGAATATAAGTATGGAAGAGATGATGCAGACTATACTGGAACGCTCGATCTGGGCAGTTATTTGGATGAATCAGATTATAAACAAGTGGATCTTATTCGTTTCAAATACGATACAAGAGAGGATATGTTTGACACACACTCTTATGCAAAAGGCGGTAGAGTATTGCATATGCTTCGTAAATATTTAGGTGATGATGCATTTTTTGCCGGATTAAATAAATATCTGGTTGACAACAAATACAACTCCGTAGAAATTCACAATTTGCGTTTGGCAATGGAAGCAGTTTCGGGTGAAGATCTAAATTGGTTCTTTAATCAATGGTTCTTAAGCAGCGGACATGCAAATATTGATATCTATACCGAGTATATGGAAGAGGAAAAACAATTAGTGATAAATATTACACAATACCAGGATACTTTAATTGGCCCCATTTATGTATTACCTCTTGACGTTGATATTTACAGGAATGGCAAAGTGGAGCGCAAGCGTATTATTGTTGACAAACAAATGCAAGCTTTTACATTTAATTATGATACCAAACCCGATCTGGTGAATGTGGATGCGGAAAAAATGTTGTTAGGTGTTAAAACAGAAAATAAAACGCTCGACGAATATATTTTTCAATATAATAATGCACCATTGTATTTAGACAGAAAAGAAGCAATTGAAATTGTGAGTCAATATCAATATGAAAATGTAGCTTACCGTCAGCTAGTGGAATCTGCATTATACGATAAACATTGGGCTATCCGCCAATCCGCCCTGGATACGGTGCTGCTTGATGCAAATTCTTCACAACAAATAAAGGATAGAATTCTGGATATGGCTAAAACTGACCCGAAAAGTTACGTTAGAGCAAGTGCCATTTATAGCTTACCTGAAATTACCGGAATTAATGCATGGTCGGCATATGAACAGGCTTTAGGTGATAGCTCCTACACAGTGGTGGCAGCAGGACTTTCCTCCATTTACAACAACGACCAGAAAAAGGGATTAGAACTTGCAAGAAAATATAAGAACGAAGATAATTATAGTCTGAATTATACCGTTTTAAATATTTTAGGTTCTGAAGGTGATGCAATCGACAATGATTTCTTTCTGCAAAAATTTGAAGAATCAACAGGTTATGATGCCTATTTTGTAATGATCAATTATGAACCATATCTACAGCGTCAAACCGATTCCTATATTATTATTAAAGGTATAGATGCATTAAAGGTAATTGCTGCAGATACTAATAATTTCTGGATGTCGTTTACTGCCAGTGGAATTATTTCCGGTTTAAAAGGAACCTATGAAACTGCACTCGAAAACGAAACAAATCCGCAACTCCAAAAATCGTTACAGGCAGCAATTGATTATATTAATAAAACAATGGCGGGATTGGGTACAATAGATTATTAATAGAAATGTTTTTGAAGAAATATTTAAAAATTTTCAAATAAAAAGGAGCTAAGTTTAGGAGAACATGTCCCACACTTAGCTCCTTTCTGCTTTTAAAATAATTAATTCAACTATCAAAAAGCCTGCATTTCCACCAAACGAGCATAAAGTCCATTTTTTGCAATCAATGCATTATGATTTCCGCGTTCCACTATTTTTCCCTCTTGCATCACAATTATTTCATCGGCATATTGTATGGTTGATAAACGATGGGCTATTACGATGGATGTTCTGTTCTTCATTAATTTAAATAAGGCATCCTGCACTAACTTTTCGTTTTCAGTATCCAAGGAAGAAGTTGCTTCATCCAAAATAAGTATGGGTGGATTTTTATAAATAGCTCTTGCAATGGTAATTCTTTGCCTTTCCCCACCACTTAATTTTGAGCCCCTGTCGCCAATTACCGTTTGATACCCGTTCTCCAATCGCATGATAAACTCATGTGCGTTCGCCACTTTTGCCGCTTTAATTACATCCTCTTCAATTGCAAAATCAATTCCGAAAGCGATGTTATTATAAACTGTATCATTAAATAAAATAGATTCCTGCGTTACTATTCCGAGTTGGTTTCGAAGACTTGTTATACGAAGGTCACGAATATTATAATCATCAATTAAAATTTCCCCATCAGTTACATCATGAAATCTCGCCAGCAAGTCAGCAAAGGTAGACTTACCTGATCCTGATGGACCTACCAATGCTACCATTTTGCCTTTGTCAATTTTAATATTGATATTATTTAACACAAGGTTTTCTGCATATCTGAAACTAACATTTCTATATTCCACTGCATTGGTAAATGTTTTAATATTTGTTGCGTGTAAGCTTTCCTTAATATTAATTTCCGCATCCATAATAACTTCAATGCGCTCCAGTGAGGCGATTCCGCGTTGTATATAAAAGTAGGAATTTGCCACGTTGCGTGCAGGACCTAACATATTGGCAAAAACTAAAATGTACCCTATAAATATATCTGCAGTAAAATTATTCTTCCCATCAATAATAATACCTCCTCCATAATACAACAACGCCGAAATTACACAAATACTTAGAAATTCAATTAACGGACTTGACAATTGCAATCTGCGTAAGGCACTTGTTGCAAAATATTCCAATGATTTATTTTCTCTCACAAATTTTGCTTTTTGATACCGTTCTGCATTAAAAGCTTTTATTATTCTCAAACCGGAAAGTGATTCTTCAAACAAAGACATTAAATAACCCAATTGATTTTGTTCTTTTTTAGATTTCCTGCGCAGTGATTTTCCGATCCTGCCAATTACAAAACCAGCTACAGGCAATAAAATAAAAACAAAAACGGTGAGTTCGACACTTATCAACAGCATCGCAATAAAAAAACACAACATGGTAACCGGATCGCGAAAGGTAGATTCCAATGTATTCATGATACTGGTTTCCACTTCTTTAACATCCGTACTCATACGCGCAATGATATCACCCTTGCGTGTTTCACTAAAATAAGAAAGTGGTAATTGTAATATTTTATCAAACACTCCCTGACGCAATTCCCTTACAACACCAGTTCTTAGCGGAGCTAAAAAATACAATGCCAGATATCGAAAAATATTTTTAATAAAAAACATTACAACAACGGAAACACAAACAATAAGAAGTCCCGAAGCCTTACCATGAACCGCAACATAAGCTGCAAATTCATAATTAAAATACCCCATCAGTTCCTTTAGGTTCCAACTCAACTCCGGTTGTTCTGTAGGCACCTTTACCATGTCAAAAATGATTTGAAGAAAGGGAATCACCATTAAAATTGAAAACAGATTGAAAAATGCGTAGAAGAGATTAAAAGTAAAATTGAGTATTGCGTAGCGTTTAAATCGCCCTACATATTTCAGAATCCGGAGATAACTTTTCATAACTAGACACAAAATTACAAATTCTATCCTCCTTTGCTGTCAGGGGTGAGTGGTGAATGGTGAGTACATTCATGACAACGGAAACTTTTACTCCTGACCAATCACTATTTGGTGAATGTTGAGTAGATCCAACTACGAACAAAGAATTATCTTCAATAAATAAAACTTCACCTAATCGAAAATGAGAGCTCCCCTTTGGGGTTGGGGGCTCGAAAGCCAAGGGGAGAGGTGAGTAAGGTCTATGTGAAGATTTCAGCAACTTTCATGCAATGAGTTATGAGTAATGAGTTATGAGTTATGAGTTATGAGTTATGAGTTATGAGTAATGAGTAGATCTAATATAGCTTTAAACTTTTACTCCTGATTAATGCGGCTGTTCAAATTAATTAAATTGACAATCGACAATTGAAAATCTTCTTTTGACACTCCTCTCTGCAATAAACGCCGTAACTTAGCATCCTTATGGATAGCAGAAGACAAAAGAAGTTAGGACAACTTATTCAGGAGGAAATGGGCACATTATTGCAAAGAGAGGGTGCAAATTACTATGGCAATAAGTTCGTGACCGTTACACAGGCCTCCATAACACCGGATCTTCAGGACTGCAAAGTGCATATCAGTGTTTTTGGGGATATAACAGTTGGAGAACAGGTGGTTGATAGTTTGAATAAAAATTCCGGTGATATCAGAAGACGATTCGGACATAATATGCGCAATTCATTGCGGATCATTCCTCAGATACAGTTTTTTCTGGATGATACTTTGGATAATGTTTTCCGGTTGGAAGAAATATTTAAAAAAACGCAGGAAGATAAAAATAAAGACCCTGAATGAGATTTACTTTTCGGATAGCCTGGCGATATATTTTTTCGAAAAAATCAACTAATGCTATCAATATTATTTCCGGCATTTCAATGACTGGAATTATTATTGGTTCCGCATCACTTATCATCGTACTTTCCGCATTTAATGGTTTCGAAAATCTTGTTGATAGATTATATAGCACTTTCTATCCTGATATTACAATAAGTGCTGCAAAGGGAAAAGTATTTGTACCCGACAGCGCAAAAATTGTACAAATACAAAATATTGAAGGAGTGGAATATATTTCAAAAACGCTGGAAGAAAATGTATTGCTCGCATACAATAAACAGGAACATATTGCTACTATTAAAGGAGTGGACACCATGTATAAATATGTTACTGCAGTTGACGACAGTGTTTATTATGGCGATTATATTTTAGATTACACCTATTTAAATTACACACTCAATTGTGCTGTATTAGGCTCGGGTGTTGCTTCTACGTTAAACGTAAGTCTGGGGTTGGACTATCCCGCCATACAAATATTTATGCCGAGAAGAGGTTCCAAACCCTCTGCAAATCCGCGCAATACTTTTATACAAAAGGGCATTCAGCCGATGGGAGTTTTTCGTATACAACAGGAATTTGATAGTAAATATGTAATAACTTCCTTAGGATTTATCAGCGAATTACTCGAATATCCGAATGGAGAAATTAGTTCGCTCGAAATAAAAACCACTGATAAAAAGAATGTAAATGAGATCATTGAAAAAATTCAATTGATTATCGGAGATGATTATATCATTAAGAACAGATTCATGCAGAATGAGTTTTTATATCGTGTAATGAAAACTGAAAAATGGGCTGTGTATTTCATCCTTACATTTATTTTTATTATTGCAGCATTTAATATGATAGGATCAATTGCAATGCTTGTTATTGATAAGAAAAAAGATATTGGTATTTTAAGGTCCCTCGGTGCATCCGAAACTACGATTAGAAATATATTTTTTATTCAGGGTGTTTTGCAAACATTTGTAAGTATCACCATTGGTTTTACAATCGCTTCCGTTTTATGTTTTCTTCAAATGAAATACGGGTTTATTACAATACCCGGCCAAGGCACTTTTGTAGTTACTGCTTACCCGATCGCATTAGAATGGAAAGATTATTTCAACGTTTTCCTGACTGTGTTTGCCATAGGTAGCATTGCCTCCTATTTTCCGGCGTATATGGCATCGCGACAAAAATGGTTGTTCAAGCAGGAATGAGGCAACAGCCGTAATTACTTTTGTTCTTTTTCGGCGATATCCTCAATTTTATGCCTCAAACTTTTTGATTTCATACGAAGATTTAGCATTTCTACTAATACAGAGAAGCCCATAGCAACATAGATATATCCTTTTTCAATGTGTCCACCCCATCCTTCTATCAATAAACTTACCCCTATCATTACTAAAAACGATAGTGCCAACATTTTAACGGTTGGATGTTTTTGAACAAAATTGCTAATCGGATCTGCCGCAACAAGCATTATTATAACAGCTATTATTACGGCAAGTATCATAACAATCACCATTTCAGGTTCTACCATGCCTACAGCAGTAATAACAGAATCCAGCGAAAAAACAATGTCGAGTACTAAAATTTGTATAATTATTGAAGCAAACGATGGGCGTTTAATGTTGGGATTGTTTTCATGGTCAACTCCTTCAATTTTCTCATGAATTTCGGTGGTTGCCTTATAAATGAGGAATAACCCGCCTAGCAATAATACAATATCCCTCCCCGATATGCCATGGTTTAAAATATAGAAAAGATCCTTTTCCAACCCCAATATCCAGCTCAGTGATAATAACAGTAAAATTCTTGTGATCATAGCTAGGGCCAATCCTATCCTTCGTGCTTTACGCTGCTGCTCTAAAGGTAATTTGGTGGATAAGATCGAAATAAATACAATATTGTCGATACCGAGAACAATCTCTAAAACGGTAAGGGTAAGCAAGGCTATCCAAGCATCGGCTTGGGCAAATATTGTAAAATCCATGATTTATTGTTATTTGAAGTGCAAAAATCTATTATAATAACTAGTAATACAAGAGTAAAGCGCAATTTCTGACGTAAATACCAACCGGAGGTCCTTAACTTTCCCGAAATATCCTGTTTTACGCATTTGAGCAACCTTCATTAATATTTGACATCAGTTGGCAATATGATTTTCAAAGTATAAATGGATTGCATGATTACTATAGCTTTTATTACGCAAATTTTTGATTTATTGATTTGTATTTATCTTTCTAATTCTTTACATACTTTGTAAAGGCACAATTGTAGTTACTGCTTACTCAATCGCATTAGAATGGAAAGGTTATTTCAATGTTTTTCTGACTGTGTTTGCCATAGGTAGCATTGCCTCCTATTTTCCGGCGCATATGGCATCGCGAATAAAATGGTTGTTCAAGCAGGAAACAGGCAACAGCCGTAATTACTTTTCCTTCTTTTGTTCTTTTTCGGCAATATCCTGAATTTTATGCCGCAAACTTTTTGATTTCATACGCAGATTAAGCATTTCAACCAAAACTGAGAATCCCATGGCTACATAGATATACCCTTTTTCCACGTGTCCACCCCATCCCTCAATTAATAAACTCACTCCAATCATTACTAAAAACGATAGTGCCAACATTTTAACCGTTGGATGTTTTTGCACAAAATTGCTGATCGGATCTGCCGCAACAATCATTATTACAACGGCTATTATTACAGAAAGTATCATAACCGAAAGCATTTCAGGTTCTACCATGCCTACCGCAGTAATAACAGAATCCAGCGAAAAAACAATGTCAAGTATTAAAATTTGTATAATTATTGAAGCAAACGACGGGCGTTTAATATTTGGGTTGTTTTCATGGCCAACACCTTCAATTTTTGCATGAATTTCTACTGTTGCCTTATATATGAGGAATAACCCGCCAAGTAATAATACAATATCCCTCCCCGATAGGCCATGGTTTAAAATAGAGAAAAGATCCTTTTCCAACCCCATTATCCAGCTCAGAGAAAATAACAGTAAAATTCTTGTGATCACAGCCAGGGCCAACCCTATCCTTCGCGCTTTGCGCTGTTGCTCCGCAGGTAATTTGGTGGACAAGATCGAAATAAATACAATATTGTCAATACCCAGAACTATTTCTAAAGCGGTAAGGGAAAGCAATGCTATCCATGCATCAGCATGGGCAAATATTGTAAAATCCATGATTTATTGTTATTTGTAATGCAAAAATCTATCATAATAACTAGTTATACAAGAGTACAGCGCAATTTCTGATGTAGACACCAAGCGGAGGTCCATAACTTTCACCAAATGTTAATACAGATCCTCCATTAAAGTTAATTTAAATAAATAATTTAGAGCAGATTATGTTGCAAAAAATAAAGGACCCTGATGAATATCAAGCTACTTATCAATTTAGTGTGGAAAGACCAGAACAATTCTGGGGAAGCATCGCGGAGGAATTTACATGGAAAAAAAAATGGGATTCGGTGTTACAATGGAATTTTCAAAAGCCGGATATCAAATGGTTCGTTAATGGGAAATTAAATATTACAGAAAATTGTCTCGACAGATGGGCAGAAATTCATCCTGATAAAAATGCAATTCTTTGGGAACCGAATAATCCTGGTGAAGAACATATTAATATTACTTATTCAGAATTACTCCGCAGCGTTTGTAAATTTTCAAACGCCTTAGTACAAAATGGAATAGAAAAAGGCGATAGAATTTGCATTTACATGCCAATGATTCCTGAACTTGTAATTGCAGTTTTAGCCTGTGCAAGAATAGGAGCAATTCACTCTGTTGTATTTGCCGGATTTTCTGCTTTATCGCTATCCGAAAGAATAAATGATTCTTCGTGTAAAATGGTAATTTGCAGCGACGGTGCTTTTCGTGGTAATAAATTAATTGATATTAAAGATGTAGTAGATGAAGCGATATCTAAATGTGTGTCCATTGAAAAAGTGATCGTAAAAAAAAGAACATATTCTGCAATTACCTGGAATAATAAAATTGATCTTTTATGGGAGGATGTATTGGAAAATATGTCCGACAGTTTCACCGCGGTAGAAATGGATTCAGAAGATCCTTTATTTATTTTATATACAAGCGGGTCAACGGGTAAACCTAAAGGTGTTGTACATTCTATTGGTGGTTATATGATTTATACTGCATATACTTTTTTAAATGTATTTCAGTATGAAGAAAATGATATTTATTGGTGCACTGCAGATATTGGATGGATAACGGGACATTCTTATTTAATTTACGGTCCCCTTTTAAATGGCGCCACTACCGTATTATTTGAAGGTATACCAACCTTTCCGGATGCAGGCAGATTTTGGAGTACTATTGATAAATATAAAGTAAATATTTTTTATACTGCTCCCACAGCAATCAGATCATTAATGGTTTTTGGCGATAAATTTATTCAACCATATAATTTAAGTTCTTTAAAAACCTTAGGCACTGTTGGTGAACCTATTAATGAAGAAGCTTGGCACTGGTATCACGAAAAGATCGGCAGAAAAACCTGTTCCATAGTGGACACCTGGTGGCAAACGGAAACAGGTGGAATTTTAATTTCCAATATTGCAAATGTTACTCCTTCCATTCCAAGTGTTGCGAGTTTGCCTCTCCCTGGAATTCAACCAATAATTGTGGACACTTCCGGTAATGAATTAACGGAACAGGTTGCAGAAGGACTTTTGTGCATTAAATTTCCCTGGCCTTCTATTATTCGCACAACGTATAACGATCATGAAAGATGCAGATTAAATTATTTTTCTCATTTTAAAGATCTTTATTTTACCGGCGATGGTTGCAAACGTGACGTTAATGGAAATTATCGAATTATTGGTCGAGTTGACGATGTGATAAATGTTTCGGGACACCGCATCGGAACAGCGGAAGTGGAAAATGCCATTAACGAACATCCCGATGTAATTGAAAGTGCTGTAGTTGCGTATCCACATGATATAAAAGGACAAGGTATTTATGCATTTGTTATTTGTGATAAAAAAATAATGGATGCTGACAAATTGTTTTTAGAAATCAGAAGTGTAGTAGTAAAAATGATAGGTGCAATTGCACGTCCCGATAAAATTCAAATTGTTTCGGGATTGCCAAAAACAAGAAGTGGCAAAATAATGCGCAGAATTTTAAGAAAGATTGCAGAAGGCGAATCACATAATTTAGGTGATATTTCTACACTGCTTGATCCGGGTGTTGTAGAGGAAATTAAAAACGGATATCAGCAATTCGCAATTGAACAAAAATAAAAATATAATATTATGCTACAAACAATTAAAGAGGTATATCTTAAAAATTTGAATTCCCTGATGACGGAAATAAGTTTATATCATGCTGAGGAGGATATCTGGAGAGTAGAGGAAGGGATATTAAATTCTGCCGGAAATCTCACTTTACATCTGATGGGTAATTTAAATTATTTTATCGGGACCTATTTAGGAGATACAGGATATTTGCGCGATCGCGACAGAGAATTTGCAGATAAGGATATTCCAAAAGTGCAACTCATGAACGATCTGAGCGAAACAATCAATATGCTGGATATCACGTTGTCCAATTTAACAGATGAAGCGCTTCTTATTGTATATCCAACTGATAAATTCGGAGCCGGAAAAACAAATGGTTATATACTCACCTATTTGCTGGCACATTTCAATTATCATCTCGGGCAGATTAATTACCACCGGAGATTGTTGAGTAAATAACTAATTTTAGCCGAAATTTTCTATATGCAGGAAGCAGTTTTAGGTGTTGATATTGGTGGAACCGGAATAAAATTCGGTTTGGTGACCCGAAATGGTGAAATATTAATTTCCGACAAGGTAAAAACCAAAGGTTATCCAAACCCTGAAAAACTGCCTAAAGACCTGTTTAAATGGGCTAATAAGGAGTGCACCGCATTTGATCTGAAACTCATCGGAGTTGGAATCGGCACTCCTAATGGTAACTATTATACCGGAACTATTGATTTTGCTCCCAATCTTCCATGGACAGGTGTGATACCACTTAAAAAATATTTCGAAAAAATATTTTCCTTACCCGTTGCATTAACTAATGATGCAAAAGCTGCTGCAATGGGTGAAATGTATTATGGTGCTGCCGAAGGCATGAAAGATTATTTGTTCATCACCCTAGGTACTGGATTAGGAAGCGGAATAGTAGTGGACGGGAAAATTGTTTATGGATACGATAGTCTTGCAGGTGAGCTTGGGCATACTATTGTATATAGAAACGGCAGAGAATGTCCCTGCGGCAGAAGAGGTTGTTTGGAACAATATGTAAGTGCACCCGGAATAGTGAAAACCTACTACGAATTATTGCGAAATCAGAATCTGGATGAATTCAGAACAAGTTTAGGAAATATGATCGACAGTGCTGAAGTTTATAATAAAGCACTTGAAGGTGATTCAATT